>Ga0302127_10000343_pt1 | contig 24878 bp, 26 predicted proteins | sample CB4_SCM_MG_FD_204452 | JGI IMG/M metagenome (GOLD analysis project Ga0302127, IMG submission 204452) | Marine microbial communities from Western Arctic Ocean, Canada - CB4_SCM | ecosystem: Environmental > Aquatic > Marine > Oceanic | place: Canada: Western Arctic Ocean | collected 2017-09-24
AAGCTACATTTGCAAAATTGCAGGCCGCGCGGAAACTACGGTGCTCTGTCATAATGATCGACCGCCCTACACCGTTCCCCACACCAACCGTTTCAACTCTTGCCGACGCGCTGCAGTGGGTCATCGCTGAGTGCCCGTAAGTTTACTCTTCGGCCTCAGAACATGGACGTGAGACGGATCATAAAGGGAGCTATCAATATATTCCGCTGCCGCGAGTGCCGGTCCAGCAAGAATGAGTGCCGTGCGAGTGATCTTCTCGGCCCGCACCTTTTCATGGATATCACTGAGCGTACCAGTAATGAATTTCTGATCCGGCCATCCAACCCGATATGCCACCACAACCGGGCAATCTTTACCATAATGAGGAATTAGCGCTCTCTTGATAAAGGGAATATTTCTGATCGAAAGATGGATCGCAAGTGTCGCTCGCGACCGCGCTAACTCTGCAAGGTCTTCTCCCGGCGGCATCGCTGACGCCTTCATTGCCGTACGGGTTAAAATAACGGTCTGCGCAATCCCAGGCACAGTTAATTGAAGCCCAAGAGCAGCAGAAGCGGCGCAAAATGCCGGAACCCCGGGTGTGATATCATAGGCGATCCCGAGCGCGTCAAGGCGGCGCGCTTGCTCAGCCGTCGCTCCGTATATAGTTGGATCACCAGAATGCACTCGCGCTACGTCAAGATCAGCAGCATTAGCTTGTTCCATCTCCGAAACAATCTCGTCGAGCACCATTGATGACGTATCCATGATACGCGCTCGCGGCGGAGCTTCATCGATAAGCTCACGTGGCACCAGAGAGCCCGCATAAAGACAAACTGGGCATTGGCGAATGAGATCTCGGCCCCTAACTGTGATCAGGTCAGGCGAACCTGGGCCCGCACCAATGAAGTGAACTGTCATCGGCCTACCTCTTTGTCCTGATGTTCCGGTGGCTGGTATCCTCGCGGTGTGTAGACACGCCGGCTTCCATCAACTAGGTCAATGCATCTTGTGCTCGAAGCACCCACCAACACCAGCGTTAGCATATCGATCTGTTCAGCATCGACCTGATCTAGCCGGGTAATGGTAATATTCTCTTCGGGTCGACCAAGGGCACGGGCAATGATAACGGGCGTTGCCGCAGGCCGGTGGGCTTGAAAAATATCAAGCGCCTCTAGGAAGAGCGAGAAGCGCAATTTTGATGCCGGATTGTAAAGCGCAGTCACAAAATCAGCCCGCGCCGCAGCATTTAGCCGCATGATTATAGATTCTTTCGGCGTGAGTAGATCTGACAGGGATATTGCACAAAAGTCATGCCCCAAAGGTGCACCTACGCGCGCCGCCGCCGCTTGCAGGGCCGAAATGCCAGGCGCCACTGTGACATCAACCCGACGCCACGCCTCCCTCCCGCTCTCCATTGCCTCAAATACCAATGAAGCCATGCCATAAATCCCAGCATCTCCGGAAGAAACCAGCACCACCTTTCGGCCCTCACTGGCCAAGCTTAATGCACGCTCAACCCTTAACCTCTCTTCACCAAGGCTAAAATCATGACGCCTTTGTCCCAAACTCAAGGGCTCAATAAGATCGAGATAAAGCGACAGGCCGACAAGATCGCTCGCCGATTCCAAAATTGATCGAACCTCGGCGCTGCGCCAAGAAGGATTACCCGGCCCCAGACCAACTACCGAGAGCTGCGCTGGACCTCGGCCAGTAGCTGCCTTAACAATTGGAAGTGACGCTTGCGCAATAGCGCAGGTAACACGCACACCAACATGTTTGGTCACGATCAACCGCGAAAACGGCCCAGTACTAGCAAGCGCCGCCGCTTCCGCAACGCCATGACACCCCACCGCCTTGAAGACTTCGTCTGATGGCGTATTTAGACGGGGTGTTTCCGCCTCAAGATGCCTGGAATCAAATAATTGCAATGGGCAGCATAACACTTTGGAAACGTGGCGAATGGCCGGCTCGGCTTCTTTTAAATCTAGCGATGCCACCACGCCAACTGACTGTGGAGCTAGCCCCTCCCTACCAAGGCACATCTTAACAAGATCCAAGGCCGCCTCATGATCTGCCCCCCGCTCCGAACCAACGCCAACGGCGAGGACGGCGGGGTGATAAACGAGACGGTCACGGCTTGCCTCAATCTGCTTTTCTGTAACGATAATTTCAAGCTCAGCATCTTGCGCAAACGGAAGATCAGAATTTGCAAGCCACGGAGCCTTGCCAACAAGGCGCACTCCCTCCCCGTTCAAAAGCCTGCTGACGAACCCCTTTACATGCTCACGATTAGCAAGCCAGTAACCCTCTGGTGGATCATCAAGTGCAATGGAAAACCTGGAATCACTGGCAGTGGTAACCGCGGCATGGGCTCCAAGGAGCGCTGCAATATCTGCCGCAAGCCGGTTTGCTCCATGGTGTCCCCCAAGTAGCGGAACGACTGATGCTCCGTCTTCGCTTACCGCGATAACTGCAGGCTCATGATTTTTATCATCTAAATGCGGGGCAATCGAGCGAATAAGAATGCCCGAAGCGCAAATACCGATAACCACATGACCGCTGCGAAAAAGTCCGCCTAGATGCTCACTGGCACGGTCAAACAAAACAACCCTTGGAAGACTTTTTATATCTTTCCTCGCTGACTTGCAAAGATGCACCTGAGCACCACTCAGACTATCCGCAATACGCTGGGCCAAGCGTGCGCCAGGACCTGTAAGGGCGACAATCGCAATCTTACTCATGATGTCTCCAAAGTACGCACAGTATACCCGGCGTTCTATGTCCGATTATCAACTACTACAAAAGAAAAATAAGGTGCCGCATCAAGGTTAAATTCCTCAAACCGCATCTGACGCTCATTTTCCAGTGTCGCGCGCTCAATATAATACGCGCGTCCTAAAAGACCGTGCGCATCTAACAATGACTTAAGCCGCCCGGCATGCCTGCCAACCTTCACAAATGCCAAACTAGCCCCTCGGTTAAAAAATCGCTGCAGCGCTTCATCCGGCAGGGTGGCCGGGATCACACTCAACGCCATGTCTCCGCTGACAAGTGGTCGACCCAGTCGCGCCGGTACAGCAAGAATAGATGAAATCCCAGGTATTATTTCGCATACGAAATGAGTGTTCAGTTTTTCAAAAAGCCGTATATACGTCCCATAAACCAGCGGATCTCCCTCGCATAAAAAAGCGACATCCTGCCCCGCCCGCAGTGCACACGATATATTCTGCACAGCCATTTCATAGGCAGATTCTATCTCTTTTTCCGAGCGAAGCGGTACCTGGACTACAATCTCCACATGCTTTCTATGTACATACTCAGCAACGATTCTCCTGGCAAAGCTTGCAATCCCATTAAGCTCCGGATAGGCGATAACAGGTGACGACAAAATCACCTTGCACGCCTTCACGGTTATCAATTCCGGATCGCCCGGTCCAACACCAACCCCGCGAAAAATTCCATGGCGCACGCACCCTGCCACCTCGGTCATGCGGTCCCGTCCGACCAACTTTTGGTCACCGTCCATTGTGTGACTGGCATCAACGGACGCCAACCAAGCTGCCTACCCACCGGCGCAGCTCGGCTGATTGCAATCCGCGTCAAATCGCCACCAAATCGTTCATGAAGTCGCAAGAGTGCCGCGTCACCCAATAATGTGATCGCATTAGCAACCATTCGCCCGCCAGGATTAAGCGCTTGATAGGCGCGCCCCACCTCACGCTCACCATCGTCAGAACCAAGCCCTCCACCAATAAAAACAGCATCCGGCGGAGGCAACACATCAAGCGCATCGGCCATCTCGCAATTGAGAATAGAAATATCCGGCACACCGAATCTTGCGGCATTTTTTCTGATAGCCTCAGCCCGGCCCACATCTCGCTCCACTGCATAGGCGTGAGCCTGAGTACTGGCACGCATCCACTCAATCGATATTGCGCCAGATCCCGCGCCAAGATCCCATAATATGCCCTCCCGGCTGGGAGCAAGCCGGGCGAGTGTTATCGCCCGCACCTCTTTCTTCGTGATCTGACCATCATGAATAAAAAAATCATCATCAAGCCCCGGCACATCAGAATAAATCGCTGGTTTATCCGCACAGCAGCAATCGACAGCGATGGTGTTGAGATCATGTATATCAATAAGATTAAAGTCTTCAGCAAGAACCTGGCGCACCCGCTCTTCTGGCCCACCCAACTCTTCCAGAACCGTCATTTTACTTCGCCCGAACCCTCGCGCAACAAGCCGTAGGGCAACATCACCAGCAGTGTTTCCATCATTGGTAAGCGCAATAAAACGTGCGCCCGGCTCAATCTCCCGCTCCACAGTTTCAATCGCCCGACCGTGAAGACTTAGCATACTGGTCTTAGACAAGGGCCAACCAAGCCATGCAGCGCTTAGTGAGAAGGCCGAGGGCGCAGACACAATTACTAATTCTTCTGACGGCACAGCACTAGCCAGCTGAACACCAATCCCAAACCACATTGGATCACCGCTCGCCAGAACACACACCCGCTGCGGCTTGAGCGACAGAATTTCACCAATTGATACCGAAAGAGGCTTTGACCATTCCACTCGGGTAGCCAAACCATCTGGAACAAGCGCCAGATGCCGAGCGCCGCCATAAAGAAATTGGGCTTGCTTTATCAAGTCCCGTGCTGCCGGAGCAAGCCCTGAAGAACCATCGGCTCCAATGCCGACGATGCTTAGCCAACGCGTCATGGATTAGCCTCGATTGCCAGTGCATTCACCGCGGCAGCAGCAAGCGCACTTCCACCCCGCCGGCCCTTGATCATAAGATATGAAATATCATTACGCCCTCTAGCGAGCGCTAATAATGCCTCCTTTGCCTCAGCTGCACCGACAAACCCGACTGGCATCGCGATGATCACCGCCGGAGCCGACAGCCCCTCTTCAATCAACTCAATCAATCGGAAAAGAGCGGTGGGCGCATTGCCAATGACCACAACCTGACCAGAAAAGTGACCCGCCCAGCGCTCAATCGCCAACATCGCACGAGTGGTCAATGCGCTCTTCGAGAACGCATTAGCACCTTGTTTATCAAGACAGCATTGCACTAGATTCCCAGCGGCCAGGAACCGGCGTGTAATGCCCGCCGCAACCATCGAGCTATCAGTAAAAATTGTGCTGCCCGACACTAGGGCCTTTGATCCTGCACTAAGAGCATCCCGGCTAAAGGCAAGGTCATCTACAATAGACGGATCGCCAACAGTGTGCACCAAACGTAGGGCAAGCTGGTGAAGCGATGAATCTATCCCCGAAAGATCACATTCTCGGGCAGCTATTTTAAATGATCGCGCATATATTTCATCTGGTGAACACAAATATCTGTGACCATTTTTGGTCATTCATCCGACCCGACATACAACGTACGCGGGCCTAACGGATGGTTACGATGCGGATAAGGATGGTGATGCCCATGATCGTGGGCATCACTATGGCTATGTGTATGAATGACGGAATCATCATCATACTCACCAACCCCAATTCCTTCTACGTGATGATGGTGGCTCGCCTGCGCCAACCCCACTTCCTCTTCAAAGCCAAGAATCTGTTCGCGATACTTGCACAACTGGCAATTCATCAATCCGTTGCCATCTATAATATCGCTGATCCGCGCCGCAAAAGTCTGAACTACAAGATCATGCGCTCCCAAATAGGGCGCCTTGATAAACTTGATATCTGGGTAAGTACGCGCAACTTCATCGCATGCATCATAGATTCGTTTAACTAAAATACCCGTGAACAAAAAATAGGGAAAAACTACAATCTGTCGGTATCCAAGCCGCACCACATGCTCAAGTGCGGGGGCAACCAATGGAAAGGTAACTCCAGAATAAGCAGTCTCTCCCCAACCAAAACCGCGTCCCTCCCAAAGCATGCGCATCACTTTAGCGACATTTGAATTAGCATCGGGATCAGACGCACCGCGCCCGACCACAACCAGAAGCGTTTCTTCCCGGCTCATAGACGAAAATTGCTCAATTGACTCATCTATCCGCGCCGCCGCAGCTTTAAGCATACGTGAATCAATCCCAAGCTCCGAGCCGTAGCTAATACGAATATCAGGATGCGACGCAGCATATGTGTTGAGCACCGAGGGGATGTCATTCTTGGCGTGGCCGGCAGCAAACAACATTGCCGGCACGGCAAGAATATCGCGTGCGCCCTTAGCAATCAGCCGATCCAGTCCATCGCGAAGAACTGGCTGTGCAAATTCAAGATACCCATATTCGACCGGAATACCCTCGAACATCTGGCCGATACGAGCAGCCAACCCAGAAAACTCCTCAACAGCATTCTGATCCCGGCTGCCATGGCCACAGACCATGATCCCGGTACCATCTCTAGCCCGAAGACGATCGCGTAAAATCTCGATACCATGGTCATTGCTAGACATATCCGGGCCTCTTCAAGCGTTGAGCACAACGACGACCCGGCATGGACTGGCGTGTCACGGTTCCAGATCAAGTCCCCTGCTTGGGTCGACCGCACTGGATTCCATTTCATCCCATTTGTGGGAACCGTCGCTCGATACGCATATGCGAGTGAGGGACCAAGGTCAATGTAGACAAAAGTCTTGTCCAATTACCGCCAACATGGTCACTAAATCTCGACGATTAGCTCGCAAGGCTTTATGTAGCAGTTGGATCTAAACCAACATCACCGGACGAGGCCACATGCCTGACTTTGAACTAATGCCCAAAAGACATCGTACCATTGCGGTAAGAGTAGCCGGCGTTCCCGTTGGCGGTGATGCGCCAATCGCGGTTCAGTCCATGACCAATACAGATACTGCCGACATCAAACAAACAGCTGAGCAGATCATCGCACTGGCTCGCGCTGGATCTGAACTGGTACGTATCACGGTTGACCGTAATGAAGCTGCCGCCGCAGTTCCCCACATCCGCGACAGGGTAGAAAAAGCCGGCATTCTAGTTCCGATTGTCGGCGATTTTCACTATATCGGCCACAAACTTCTGTCGCAGCATCCAGCCTGTGCCGAAGCTCTTGCAAAATTTCGCATCAATCCGGGCAACGTTGGATTTCGTGAAAAACGTGATGTCCAGTTCTCACAAATGATTGAGATCGCATGCCAATACCAAACACCGGTGCGCATTGGAGTGAATTGGGGGAGCTTGGATCAGGAATTACTTACCCAACTGATGAATAAAAATGCGGCACAAAAGGTATCTAAATCAGCGCGTGCCGTAATGCATGAAGCCATTGTGCAGTCTGCCCATCTTTCTGCGCAACGCGCCGAGGAAATTGGTCTCGACCGATCACAAATAATTTTATCGGCCAAGGTAAGCCAAGTCCAGGATCTGGTCGCTGTCTACCGTCTATTGGCATCACGTAGCAATCACGCCTTGCATCTAGGGCTAACCGAAGCTGGCATGGGTACAAAAGGCATAATATCTTCTACTGCCGGGCTCTCAATCCTGCTGCAGGAAGGAATCGGGGATACCATTCGGGTCTCGCTAACACCCGAACCCGGAGGAGACCGCACACAGGAGGTGGCCGTTGCCCAGGGGATATTGCAGGCAATGGGGCTTCGCCACTTCGCACCACAAGTCACTGCATGCCCTGGGTGCGGACGCACAACCTCTACCGTCTTTCAGGAACTTGCCCAGGAAATTGATAGGTTTGTACGCACCCGCATGCCCGAATGGCGCAGGGAGCGTGAGGGAGTGGAAACACTTAACCTTGCCGTCATGGGATGCATTGTAAACGGCCCTGGCGAAAGCAAGTATTCAAATATTGGCATTTCGCTACCCGGCTCCGGCGAGGAGCCCACGGCTCCCGTATTCATTGATGGCAAAAAAACCGTAACACTGCGCGGGCCAACCCTCACCGACGATTTCAAGGAAATCGTCGAGGATTATGTTGCCCGATGCTATCCACCAAAATCACACGAACAGAACGACCCCAAAACTCCGATACCGACTCCTAGCGGCTAAACCACTCCAGATACGCGCAATTCATCAATTTCATCCGCCGTCAACCCAAACTCTTCCAAAACACCAATATTGTGCTCACCCGCATCCGGCGCAGGAAGGCGAAAATTATCAGGTTGCTCAATATCAGAGAAATTAACCGGTTGACGCACTACCGCCAACCTCCCCAGTCGGACATGCTCGACATGGCGAACCATATCCAGATGTTCAACTTGCGGATCGGCAAACACCTGATCTATCTCGTTCACCGGACCACAGGGAACTCCCGCCTCATTAAGCAGGTTTATCCAGTATTCGGACGGTTTAGTCATGAGAACGGCCTCAATCTCAGCATTGAGTGCCCCCCGATTTTTTGAACGTAGCTCATCAGTTATATAATCTGGGTGCTCGGCCAAGTGTGGCATACTGATAGCATGGCACAATCTGTTATAAAGCGCATTGGCGGCCGCAACATTGATGTGCTTATCCGCAGTGCGGTAGCACGACTGAGGCATCAGGGTTGGATGATCATTGCCCACAGATCCTGCCACCTCGCCTTTTTGAAGCCACCGCGAAGCTTGAAAATCAAGCATGAACACCATCGCCTCGGTGAGTGATGTATGAACCCAGCGCCCTTCACCAGTTTTTTCCCGATCGAGCAGCGCCATCAACAAACCCTGTGCCAGAAACATGCCTGCGCATAAGTCGGTGATAGGAATTCCTACCCGCAAAGGTCCAGTCTCTTTTGTGCCCGTGATCGACATCAGTCCGGCAAGACCTTGGGCAATCTGATCAACCCCCGGTCGTGATTTATACGGTCCAGTCTGGCCAAATCCAGCAATGGAGCCATAAATAATACTCGGATTGACTGTTTTGAGCATTTCATAATCGATCTTCAGCCGATGTTTAACATCCGCGCGGAAGTTTTCGACCACCACATCTGCTCGCGCAGATAGGCGCAAGAACAGCGCGTGGCCGGCCTCGGTTGCCAAATCAATTGTTAGGCTACGTTTGTTGCGATGCAGGTTTTGGAAATCAAAGCCATCCCGATCCCCGGCAAGCGCGCCCCCTTTTTGTCCCGGACGATCCGGCGGCTCAACATGAATGACATTTGCCCCCCAATCGGCAAGCACCCGGGCCGCAGTCGGCCCGGCTCGGGCACGGGTAAGATCCAACACAACATAGTCTTCAAGCGGAAATTTCTTGGCAGTCATTTTACACCTCTCTCCAAGCGTAGGCGTTCAGTAAAGCGCTTTATTGCATTCGCAAAACATATATGCCTTCGACTAAACACGTCGCGTGAGCAGGTAAGAACACAGATGGCGCAGATTGTCAGCTTCACCGCCATATGATTGCAAGGCAGCAAGCGCATCTTCAACCCTGCTTTGTGCCGCACCACGCGCGCCCTCAATTCCAAGATGCGCAACGAACGTTGCCTTACCTCTAGCCGAATCCTTACCTGTGCGCTTACCCATCTCCTCCTTACTCGCCTCTTCATCGAGCAGATCATCGGTTATTTGGAAAGCTAACCCAAAAGCATTAGCAAAATTCTCCAGCCGGCCACGGTCTTCGGCCGAACCACCGCCAATTGTCACACCACAGGTGCAGGCATAGCGGAAAAGAGAGCCTGTTTTCATCGCCTGCATACGTTCAATATCACTAAGATCTGGCACACTTTTCTCGAAAGCCAAATCCAGTATTTGTCCCCCAACCATACCGCTAACACCAGCCGAATGAGCCAAATCATGAACCAACCGGCAACAAATACTAGCCGAATAATGCTGCTCAGCCTCGGTGATTATTTCAAAAGCCAATGCTTGCAGCCCATCACCAGCCAAGATCGCGGTTGCCTCATCGAACTCAACATGGACCGTTGGCTGCCCACGGCGCAAATCATCATCGTCCATCGCCGGCAAATCGTCATGTATCAGCGAGTACGTATGCAAACATTCTAGCGCCAGCGCCACCGGCATCGCCAGATCAGATGAAACATCGAACAGTCCGGCACACTGGATAACCAGAAAGGGACGCAAGCGTTTTCCACCTGAAAGCGCGGCATGGCGCATGGCGCGAACAACTTTCTCGGGCGCATCAATGTTCGCCAAACGCGAATTAAGAGCGTTATCGACCTTGGCGGAAATCCGGACTAGATCTTCTGGAAAGGGCATTGGCATCTGTTGTTAAGCGATGAATTTCAGCGCAATATTGCTTGAATATCTAACAAGAGAAAAGTTCCCCGTCGAATGCGACGTTTGATGTCCTCTCTCATCGTTATCTTTTGCAGCCTGTGCCTGACAGTCACCGGATTGATCGGCGCGTTCTCATTCTTAAACCCTCCCTTTACCGCCTTGATGTTGTGGCGCCTGCCAAATGGTTATGGCATGGAATACAGCCCGCTCTCAATCGACCAAATCTCCAGCGAACTTACGCACGCCGTGCTTACATCTGAAGACAACAACTTTTGTGAGCATCAGGGGATTGATTGGGATGCCGTAATACTAGCACTTAATCAATCACGAGCGGAAAACAGCCCCCCTAGGGGAGCTAGCACAATCACCATGCAAACCGCTAAGAACCTTTTCTTGACTCCTAAGCGCAGCTACATCCGAAAACTGCTAGAAGCACCAATTGCCCTTGTAATTGACCTTTTCTGGAGCAAACGCCGAATTATGGAAGTCTATCTGAATATCGCTGAGTGGGGACCAGGCATCTATGGCGCTGAAAACGCAGCACGCACGTACTTCAACCGTCCAGCGAGTGAGTTATCGCGACGACAGTCAGCCTTGCTTGCGGCAGCTCTACCAGATCCACTATTACGCAACGCTGCAAAGCCAGGACCAGTGACCTCTGCCACCGCCCGACGCATCGAACTGCGGATGGCTCAAACTCGTGGTCTTTTCTCCTGTATTGACAAGCTATAGGCTCAAAAGCCTTTCCCCTGAGGTCAAAACACCCTCGCTCATCCCACCATCCGAGAAAGGAACCCCAAGTGAGCAAAAAAATTGCGATTATTGGCACCGGCGCAAACGGTAGCTGCATCGCCGCCGATCTGATCGAAGCTGGGTACGACATTACAATGATCGACGCATGGCCCGATCACATTAACACCATGCGCGAGAGCGGGCTCCATGTTGTCCATCCCGACCGCGACTTGCATGTTGCGGTGAACGCACTCCACATTTGCGAAGTATGCAAAATTTCGGACAAATTCGACTATATTTTCCTATGTTTTAAGGCCTACGATACATGCTGGGCGGCTCGACTTATGGTACCATATCTGGCCCAAGATGGGCTGTTTTTAGGAGTCCAGAACGGCCTTACCGCCGACGTTATCGCCAATATTGTCGGGCCAAACCGCACATTGGGCTGCGTTGTTGAACTCGCCTCAGAAATGTTTGAACCCGGCAAGATAAAAAGATCAACGCCACGCTCAGGCACGTGGTTTGGCGTCGGCGCGCTTGATCCATCGATGGAGGGCCGCATCGATGAAATCGTTCAGCTCCTCTCCCATGTAGGAAAAGTATCCAAATCTGAAAATGTTCGCTCCGGAAAATGGATGAAACTTATCGTAAATGCCATGTCGATGTGTCCCAACGCCATGATTGGACGCAATGGTAATGTCTCAGTCACCATCCCCGGGATGCGCGACTTGATGTTACGCTGCGGCGAAGAGGCCTTGGCGGTGGGGCAACAGGCCGGATATCAGATCGAGCCCGTATTTGGTCTCACCAAGGATGACATCACCGGCAGCAACCAATTGCTTGAAATGCTGTTAGAAAAAATTCTTAACGATGTCGGCCCTAGTGCGCGAAATACAGTGTTTCAGGACCACCTTAAAGGCCGACGCAGCGAATGCGCATTGATGAACGGATGGGTCGTTGAAGAGGCAGCAAAATCAGGGCTAAATGCCCACGCAAATGCTGCAATTGTCGAGATAACTCGCCAGATTGAGGCCGGAGAGATCAAACCAGACCCATCAAATCTTGAACTGGCGCTTTTGGCAGAAAGTGAAATCAATGCAGGCCGCAAAACAACAATATGACGTTTACCGCATACTCTGACTGGTCAACGGACGATCAAAGATGTATAAGCCCGCCGGACATTAGCGCAACGCGCTCTATAGGAATATTGAGATCATGGCTGTTCCAAAAAAGAAAGTTAGCCGCGCCAAACGGGGGATGCGCCGTTCAACGGATGCACTCAAGGCACCAACTTATGTTGAAAACAAAGATAGCGGCGAGTTGCACCGCCCACATCACATTGATCTTAAGTCAGGCATATACCGTGGCCGTCAGGTGCTTAAGCCAAAAGATGATATTTAGACATCGGCCCTAAGGCACGCCAATCACAAGAGCCGCAAATCCCCGTCTAAACGCGGCGCTCAATCATGAGTTTCTTAAGCTCGGCAATTGCCTTTGCCGGATTGAGGTTCTTCGGACAAGCCTTGGCGCAGTTCATGATGGTGTGACACCTGTAGAGCCTAAATGGATCTTCTAGATTATCTAACCGCTCGCCGGTTGCCTCATCGCGACTGTCGACAACCCAACGATATGCCTGCAGCAGAATTGCCGGTCCTAAATATCGATCAGAATTCCACCAGTAGCTCGGGCATGACGTTGAGCAGCACGCACATAAAATACACTCATATAGCCCATCAAGCTTTTCGCGATCCTCGCGTGCCTGCAACCATTCTTTTTGCGGTGTCGGCGAATCCGTCTTCAGCCAAGGCTCAATTTCCCGGTGCTGGGCAAAGAAATTACTCATATCAGGAACGAGATCTTTCAATACCGTCTGATGCGGAAGCGGATAGATAGTCACCGGCCCCCTTACCTCTTCGATTGCACGAGTACAGGCCAGTGTATTGGTGCCACCGACATTCATTGCACAAGAGCCGCACACACCTTCCCGACATGACCGCCGGAATGTGAGAGTTGAATCGATCTCATTCTTAATCTTGAGCAGCGCATCCAGAACCATCGGTCCACAATCATCCAGATCAACTGTATAAATATCGATCCGAGGCTTTTGCCCATCATCCGGATTCCACCGGTAAATACGAAATTCTCGGGTATTTTTACCCGCGCCATCGGACTTAGGCCAAGTTTTCCCCTTTCCAACTCTCGAATTCCTGGGAAGCTTCAATTGAACCATTTTAATCTCTCAATTCTGCAACTTTGCGCATCTGTAAGACACAACCTGGTAGCTTTGTAGATCCACGCAAAGCGCCCAACTAGTAAACCCTCACCTTCGGTTCGATGTAACTAATATCTTTGGTCAGCGTATAGGTATGGACATGACGGTAGTCGAGCGTGACAGCATGGCTATCGTCATCTGCCCAGGCTAGCGTGTGTTTCATCCAATTTTCATCATCGCGATCGGGGAAATCCTCGCGCGCGTGACTGCCCCGGCTTTCCTTACGCGCAACCGCACCTTCCATCGTTACAACCGACTGTATGATCAGGTTATCCCATTCAAGTGTTTCGATGAGGTCCGTGTTCCAGATTAGAGAGCGATCGGATACACGAATATCGCCTTTGGCCAACCATACATCATGAATAAGCTTATTACCCTCTTCAAGGACTTCGCCAGTGCGGAACACAGCACAATTGTTCTGCATTGTGCGCTGCATACGCATCCGCAGCTCAGATGTTGGCGTCGATCCTGAAGCGTGACGCAACCGGTCTAAGCGTTGCAAGGCTTTTTCACCCGCATTGCTCGCAAGTTCCGGCTGAGATGCACCAGCTTCAACGGTCTCGGCCGCCCTGAGCGCGGCCGCTCTCCCAAATACAACTAAATCGATTAATGAATTCGAGCCCAACCGGTTCGCGCCGTGCACAGACACACACGCTGCCTCGCCGATTGCCATGAGACCAACAACCACCGTATCAGGATCATCTCCCTTTTTAGTCAGCACTTCGCCACGATAGTTGGTAGCAATTCCGCCCATGTTGTAATGAACGGTCGGAAGCACTGGAATCGGTTCGCGCGAGACATCAACACCGGCAAAAATACGCGCCGTCTCTGATATCCCTGGAAGACGTTCATGCAAAATCGCCGGATCGAGATGCTCAAGATGCAAATGAATGTGATCCGATTCCTTACCAACGCCGCGCCCTTCACGAATTTCGACAGTCATTGAACGTGAGACAACATCGCGGCTGGCGAGATCCTTGGCCGAGGGTGCATAGCGCTCCATAAATCGCTCGCCCTCCGAATTTGTCAGATAACCGCCCTCACCACGAGAACCCTCGGTGATAAGACACCCCGCGCCATAAATTCCGGTCGGATGGAACTGCACAAACTCCATATCTTGAAGTGGCAACCCTGCGCGCAATACCATGGCATTGCCATCGCCAGTACAGGTATGCGCTCCGGTACACGAGAAATAAGAGCGCCCATATCCACCGGTCGCCAGAATAGTTTTTGCCGCACGAAAGCGATGGATAGTACCGTCATCAAGGCACAGTGCAATCACTCCACGACACGCGCCCTCATCGTCCATGATCAAATCGAGGGCAAAATATTCTATAAAAAACTCAGCCGAATGTCTGAGGGACTGCCCATACAGAGTGTGCAGCATCGCATGCCCAGTCCGATCAGCGGCTGCGCAAGTGCGCTGCGCAATGCCCTCGCCATAATTGGTTGTCATACCACCAAATGGTCGCTGATATATCTGGCCAGATTCAGTCCGGCTGAAGGGCAGCCCAAAATGCTCTAATTCATAGACTGCCTGAGGCGCTTCACGGCACAGATATTCAATTGCGTCCTGATCACCCAGCCAATCAGCACCCTTCACGGTATCGTACATATGCCAGCGCCAATCATCCTTTCCCATGTTCCCGAGTGACGCCGCAATGCCGCCCTGCGCAGCAACGGTATGACTTCTGGTTGGGAAAACCTTGGTTATGCAAGCGGTCTTTAATCCCTCTTGGGAGCAACCGAGCGTAGCGCGCAATCCCGCTCCGCCTGCACCAACGACCACAACGTCGTAGGTGTGGTCAACAATCTCATAGGCGCGACCGTTAATCGCCATCGTACCGCCTTCACTGTCATTTGCGGCCATCGCCATTCAACCTCCAAAACTAATTTTAAGAATGGCGAATATTCCGCCTACCGCAATTATGGTTGAAAACATAATATTGGCCACAACCGCCATAACGCGACTTAATTTACCATGGACATAATCTTCGATGATTGTCTGCATACCGAGACGCATATGATAACTCACCGATAAGACCAGCAACAAAAAAACACCCGCAACAAGAGGCGATGCAACTATGGCCCGCACCTCTTCATAACTGGCACTTGAAATATTGATAGCAATCACAATCAGCGCGATTGTGAGTGGAACATTGGCAACAGCCGTCACCCTTTGCCACCAAAAATGATGGGTCCCGTCTCGCGCCGTTCCAAGACCGCGCGCGCGGTTAAGCGGTGTTTGCATATTCATAACCTTATCTCACTGAGTATCCGACGCCCCAAACAAGCAACGTCACGCAAACCGAACCAATAATTGTTGCCCACGACATCAAGTCAATTGTCTTGAGTTCAAATCCGCGACCACTATCCCACAAGAAATGGCGTAGTCCACCGAGCAAGTGGTGAACCAGCGCAAATGTGAACACAAACAGCACCAGACGCCCGACAAACGATCCAGCAAACTCACGAAATATACCATAGGTTTCTGGCCCGCCCGCAAGGGCGATTAACCACCACGCAAATAGGATAGTACCAAGATACAGCCCCGCACCGGTGACCCGGTGAATGATCGACATCACCATATTGATCAGTGGACTGTAGATTTGCAGATGCGGTGACAGAGGTTGCCAAGCTTCGGGTTCAGCCATGAAGAAATCAGCTCCAATTTAGAGACATTTTCATCTGATTAAGGTTTAGACGTCCAGACAGCGTAACGCAATTTCGTCGATGTTGATTTTTTAATGTATGTATCCAAGATTTAATATCACGCCACTTGCACCTGATTGACTCATGACTGAAGACGGCGCGAAACAGAGGCTACCCATCCGATAGTTTCAGATCTGGCAAATACGTACCCTCAACTTCCTTGAATACCGCTTGTCCACAATATGCCTTGTCGTCCGAATCAAAGGTAAGGGTAGGTGACCCATACAACAACCAACCCTTGTTCAGAGCATCGCTTATCTTATGACAAAAACTAGCATCATCTGGACCTGTCAAAAGTCGATAAAGTTTCAAGGGCTTCACCTCCTGGTAATGATACCTCGCACGATAGAACTATTTTACTCAAGATTGATTATCCAGCACTGCGATAACCTCAGAAATTGTTAACGTACGGTGCGCCATCTCCAGATGAAGCCGCTCCACCATTTCGCCATCAAGATTAATCACTCCGGCATCTATGTTTTCAGGTAATTCGAATGCCGAAATGACTCGGCGAGCCTGATTTATTTCAGAAGGAGACGGACAAAACAGTTCATTGGCTAGCTCGGTTTGAGAGGGATGAATAAGAGTTTTACCATCCATTCCAAGTTCCAGCGCTTTCTTACATTCGTCAAGAAACCCTTCCATATCGCGAAATTTATTATAGACACCATCCAGAACATCCAGGCCATGAGCACGAGCAGCAAGCACCACCATCGATATCCAATGAGCCAGCGGACCTCTGCCATCAGTCAATTTAATGCGCGTTTCTTTGACAAGATCATTAGTGCCTAGCACAAGACAGGTAAGCGGCACATCAGCCTCCTCGACAATCGAGGCAATATCTCCAATGTGCAAAAGAGCGCGTGACGTCTCGATCATCGCCCAGATTTCTACATTAGATGCGCCGTCACACGTCGACAGCACTCGCGCCACCATCAGCACATCTTCAGCGCTTGATATTTTAGGTACCAAGATGCCATCTGCGCCCGAGCTAACGGCTGCCATAAGATCTTCTTCCCCCCAGGGTGTTGCAAGAGGATTAATTCGGATTACGATTTCGCGCTCGCCATAGCCACCCCGTGAAATTGCGGCGCATACATTTTCACGCGCATTGTCTTTTTGTTCCGGCGTTGCCGAATCTTCTAGATCGAAAACCAGCACATCGGCATTGATCTCACGCGATCTATCAATTGCGCGCAACTTTGCACCGGGCACATAAAGAGCGCTTCGGCGTGGTCTAAATATTCTCATCATGCCTCCGACGTGTCATTAATTATCGTATAAACTAACTGAATTTCTATTATTCAGAAAAGAGCGTCGTCGTCGACTTCACCCCTGAGATTCACCGGAAGAATTTATGTCGGTCATCCTTACTATCTCCTCGCAGGTCGTGCGCGGGCATGTTGGCAACTCCGCCGCTGTATTCGCGCTTCAACAGCTTGGCCACGACGTGTGGCCGCTTGTCACCACAACACTTGCCCATCATCCAGGCCACGGCCGGGAGGTTCCACAGCTTGTGACACCAGCAGAGCATTTATACCGCTTTGTCGAGGCGCTAGATCAGCGCGGTTGGCTTGGCCAGATCGATGCCGTGTCAACAGGATATTTCGCGCAAGAGGAGCAAGTCAGGGCGGCTGCCAATATCCTGACGCTGATTAAATCTGTGCGTCCGGATGCACTGTTCCTGTGTGATCCGGTCATAGGAGATAGCGGTGGTCTATATGTAACTAGGGATATAGCACAAAATATTCACAACCTTTTAGTCCCCACAGCAGACATTCTTACCCCTAATCTCTTTGAGATTGGCTGGCTGACAAATGGGGCACCTGCAACACTCAAGGACATCATTAGCCAGGCAGCAAGCCTTGGGCCGGCCGAGTGCCTTGTCTCATCAGCACCGAGCACTGGCCAAAATTCTGTCCGAACAATTTTAGTCAACCCACCTGAAGCCTATTCAGTTTACACCCCACTCATCAGCAGCACCGTGCATGGAGCTGGTGACCTCCTCGCCGCACTTTATCTTGGCTGGCGACTAATGGGCGAGAGCCCGAGCGCATCTCTTGCCAAGAGTATGGGGGGACTAAACGCTGTCATTGAAAAAACGGGAAAAAGTGGGGCCAACGAGCTCGCGTTGATTCAAATGCGCGATGCGTTGCGTACTCTATATCCAGCAACAGTTACAACTGAGCACGACTAGATACTCCACGGTATAAATGCCAATCTATTAGATTTTTCTCTGGTAGCTATACCCATGACGGTCCACATGGGACTATTCGTCTATATCGACAACCACGCGTCCGCGCACTTCACCTTTCAGAATTTTTTGTCCGACCTTAAGCGCTTCTCCAAACGAAATGTGAGAGGTAAGCGCCTCCAGCATATCCAGATCAAGATCGCAAGCCAAGCGCTTCCAGGCCTGGTGACGCCGGGGGGCCGGGCACATCACTGAATCAATGCCGAGCAAGCGAACGCCACGCAAAATAAACGGCGCAACCGACCCAGGCAGGTCGATCCCCTGTGCCAGACCGCACGCTGCGACTGCCCCGCCATAGTTCATCTGAGAAAGCAAATTGGCCAGCGTATTCGAGCCCACAACATCGATTGCTCCGGCCCATCTAGATTTGGCAAGCGAGCGCACATCACCCGAGAACTCTTCCCGGCTAACAATATCTGCTGCACCAAGTGAAGTAAGAAAAGATCGCTCTTCTTCCCGGCCAGTTGACGCAACAACGCGATACCCAAGTTTAGCTAAAAGACAGATTGCCACGCTGCCAACACCGCCGGCCGCGCCGCTCACAACAATGTTACCAAGATCCGGGGTAATACCCGCATCTTCAAGAGCCATTACACATAACATCGCGGTAAAACCTGCCGTACCAATCGCCATGCTTTGCTGCGCGGTAAGCCCTCCAAGCACCGGCACCAACCAATCTCCACTCACACGAGCCTTTTGCGCCAATCCACCATGATGCGTTTCGCCAAGGCCTTGGCCTGTCGCCACCACAATATCGCCGGGCGAGAATTTTGGGTGGCCAGATCTACTTACTTCACCGGAAAAATCAATGCCCGGGACGAGAGGAAACCGACGAATAACAGGCGCCTGTCCAGTCAGCGCCAGCCCATCCTTATAATTGATAGTCGAGGCAAAAACTCGTACATCAACATCACCAATCATCAACTCATTTTCCGGAAAATCAGTAATCTCAGCTTTTGAGCCATCGGTGGTTTTGGTGATAAGCCACGCCTTGAACATCTCACTCATATATTTGATCGCTCCAGCTTAAATCTCATCTCCACATTAAAGCTCTAATACAACATCAGCGCGCCATGTGACCGATTCTGTTGCTATAGACCAGCCCCTTATACCTGTCCATCAGATCACCGCTTGCGACATCACGCCCACGAACGTACATGTGGGGAACGAAAGAACGGAGCCGCCCAATGACGTTTATGCAGCTAAGCGATCGTAAGGTAATCCGGGTAACCGGCACCGACGCATCAAAATTTTTGCAAGGTCTACTCAGTGCAGAAATTGACGAAGTAACACCAGACACACCGCGCACGGCAGCTTTGTTAACACCGCAGGGCAAAATTCTGTTCGATATGCTTATCTTTAAAAAAGGCGGCGCCTATTTTCTTGATTGCAGTGCTGTCGCCGCCAATGACCTCGCAGAACGGCTGTCCTTTTATCGATTAAGGGTCAACGTCGATATTATTCTAGCGCCAGAATGCCACGCTATCTGGTCGCCAATCTCGGAGCACAACACAGCCGATCTGGCAGTAGACCCACGCCTAGCGCAATTGGGGAACCGCGGTATTTCCGACATCCGCCCACAAGATGATGGCACCAACACCTACCATCAAACACGCATTCATGCCGGGATTGCCGAAGCCTATGTTGACTATGCCCCTAATATTATTTTCCCTCATCAGGCTAATCTTGATTTATTGGCCGGGGTATCTTTCACCAAGGGATGTTTTATTGGTCAGGAAGTTGTCTCTCGCATACACCATCGCAGCTCGGTAAAGAAACGCTTTTTACCCTGTGATGTGATTGGCGATGTTCCGCCGAGTTCGACCGAGATAAAGGTAGGTGCTCGTAAAATTGGACACACAGGATCGTCTTCCGGCAACGAAATTCTTGCGCTGCTTCACCTGGACCAGATCAAGACCCGCCTCGATGGGGACAAGCCAATAAAATGTTTGCAATCATCTCTCACTCCAAGATTTCCAGACTGGCTCGTCACCGCGTTGACTAAGGAGGGGCACAAACCCTCATGACCAAAACTTCTCTCAACCGAATAGGACAATGCGCTTGGCCAGGCCATGACCCACTCTATCTTGCTTATCATGATGAAGAATGGGGAGTTCCTGAGTATAACGATCGTGAGCTCTTTGAAAAACTGGTACTTGATGGGTTCCAGGCTGGTCTATCGTGGATTACAATCTTAAAAAAACGCGACGCGTTTCGCACCGCATTTGCGCGATTTGATCCTGAGCGCATTGCAAATTTTACCGATAACGACATCAAGAGTCTCATGGAAAACCCGGGTATCGTCCGCAATAGAGCAAAAATTACCGCCACCATCGGCAACGCCCGTTGCTATCTTGAAATCCAATCATCCAGTCCAGGATTTTCCTCCTATTTATGGGATTTTTCTGATGGTCAGCCTATACAAAATGACATCAAATCTATGGGCGAGCTACCGACTAAGACCGAGCTGTCAAAGGCTCTTTCCAAAGACTTGAAAAAGCGTGGTTTTCTCTTCGTCGGGCCCACAATTATATATGCGTTCATGCAGGCAATTGGCATGGTAAATGATCATCTCATTACCTGTTTTCGCCACGGCGAATGTGCCAATATGTCGCATGCAAAACGACAATCTGGGAAATGAGATCAACAGATGCCCCGCGCGCATGGCAGCGCATGCTAAGTGGCCGACGTCTCGACCTGATTAATCCGTCACCTCTCGATATTGAAATTGAGGACATTGCCCATGGCCTAGCCCGCGTTGCGCGCTGGAATGGACAAACTATTGGAGAACACGGCTATTCGGTAGCTCAGCACTCACTCCTTGTGGCTGAAATTGCTGGTAAAATACGGCCTAAATGGCCCGCGAAATGGCGCCTTGCCGCGCTGCTTCATGACGCACCCGAGTATGTGGTCGGAGACCTCATCTCACCGTTCAAGGCAGCATTATCTCTCGATTACAAAGTGTTTGAGAATGCGCTTTTGGATGCTGTCCATATTCGCTTTTCACTCCCAGCACCACTACCCGATAATATTACTAGAGTGGTCAAGCGGTCCGATCGCATTTCGGCCTATCTGGAGGCAATCGCACTCGCCGGGTTTGAAGAAGAAGAAGCCGCGCGAATATTTGGCCGCCCACGCGGTCTCAATCCAGATCCTATTTTGAAACAACCCCTTTTGTCACCATGGCCAACAGCTATCGCACAAACTAAATTTCTGGACCATTTTAACACCCTCGCTGCTGAGTCACGATAAAGATGAGCAAGCATGTTGAACGCGAATGCCACAAGTCCAAAACTAAATAACCCTCACCGCAAGTCCTATGCATGAAAATTATCGTCAGTCCCGTGAACCAGATCAACCAGATAATTGCATCTGAAAATCCCCAACACCTCATCTCCCTCCTTTCGCAAAACGACATGATCGACACGCCGCACGACATCGACACTGCAAATCACCTAAAGCTTGCCGTAAACGATATCACCTCGCCAGTTCCCGCACTAATAGAACCACGTGCTGAGCATATCCGACGGTTGCTGGAGTTTGCTGATACCTGGGATCAAAGCACTCCACTTCTGATACACTGCTTTGCCGGCATCAGTCGTTCGACAGCTGCGGCACTGATTTTACTCTGCTCTATCAGCCGTGAAAGACAGGAAATCGACATAGCAAAGACCGTGCGCAGGGCATCCCCACACGCATCTCCAAACGCGCTATTAATAGCTCACGGAGATGAGGTCTTAGGTTTAGACGGCCGCCTAATTGATGCTGTTGAAAAAATGGGCAAATCTGTTTTTGTCCCGCTCGCCTGTCCGTTTTCAATTCCGATATCAATGGGGATGCCGGTTTCATGACCACCGCACCCATCATCGAGATTAGTCTAAATGCAGCAATTATCTCGGTTCGCGGCGGTGATCCGGTGATTCTCGTTGTGACCGGAGAAGCTGTATCTCCTGACCAAATACCCTCAGGACCATTCGATCCTTTATCCCACCGCACCATGGAGATTGGTCTTCGTAGCTGGGTGCGGGACCAGACTAGCCTTAAACTTGGCTACGTTGAACAACTTTACTCCTTTGGTGATCGTGGCCGGCATGCTGAGCCTGGTGATATTGGCCCACACAATGTCTCTATTGGGTACCTTGCTCTTACTCGTGCTGATTTGGGGACTTCCGGCAAAACCGCATCAACCCTGTGGCGCAGCTGTTATCACTATTTCCCCTGGGAGGATTGGCGCGGCGGCAAACCAGATATTCTGAGCGCTGAAATAGAACCCGCGCTGCGCGCTTGGGTAATCAAATCCGGTGCGCTCGCCCTCACACGTGAAGATCGCGTCCGCCTTTCATTTGGACTTGATGGTATGCCGTGGAATGAAGAACATGCGCTTGAGCGGTATGAGCTCCTCTATGAGGCTGGGCTAGTATTTGAGTCGTTACGTGATGGGCGTGAGGCGGCAATTGCACGCAATCGATCTGGCCCCGTACCCGAGCTTGGCCAGCCCATGACCCATGATCATCGTCGAATCTTCGCAACAGCGCTCAGTCGTCTGCGGGCAAAGATCAAATATCGCCCAGTTATATTTGAAATGATGTCACCATCCTTCACGCTATTGATATTGCAGCACACCATTGAATCACTCTTAGGACTGCACCTCCACAAACAGAATTTCCGTCGCCTGATTGAACGGCGCGGATTGGTTCAGCCAACCGGCGGTTTAACTACACAGACCGGGGGAAGACCCGCAAAACTCTATAGATTTGCTCATGAGGTTCTCCGCGAGCGTCCAGCACCCGGCTTGAGCCTTTAGACAACGGTTAAAATCTACTTCAAAACACAATCTGATGGCGAGAAGAAGAGAGCTACACCGTACGGCATTAATCCATCAATCTTACTATTACGCCATATACTGGACAATTGGGGCAGTCAGAGTCATAATCATTTTGGTAATACTCATATTAAGCATAAGGCCTTGCAGGGCCTATTTTTGGAACCCATATATACTCAATATGAGTATATATAATGGAGAACGACCATGCCAGCCATCTCAACTAGGGCCCGAGATCACGGTGACGCGGGCAGTGACCCGTCTTCAGCAGCGCGTAAATACGGCGTATTGCCCCGTCCAGAACTTGAGTATACCGACGCGGTAGCAACCGAAATGGCACCTTATTATGAGAAAGTAAAAACCGTTATTCCGTCAATTGAATGGCCGTTTTTTGCGCCTTATGTAAAACATATTAATCGATTGAAAAAAGAGCGTAACGCCGTTTTACTCGTCCACAATTACCAAACACCAGAAATTTTTCACTGCGTGGCTGACTTTGTCGGAGATAGTCTAGCTCTAGCCAAAGAGGCTACCCGCACTAACGCCGAAATCATCATTCAGTGCGGCGTTCATTTCATGGCCGAGACTTCAAAAATTCTTAATCCTGCTAAAACAGTTCTAATCCCGGATACAAGTGCTGGCTGCTCGCTGGCTTCATCTATCACCGGCGCCGACGTTCGTCGCCTTAAAAAGCGACACCCCGGCGTACCAGTCGTTTCCTATGTGAACACCTCTGCCGATGTAAAAGCGGAGTCAGACATATGCTGCACATCCGCCAATGCCGTAGCCATCGTAGAATCGCTCAATGTTCCACGCGTCATCTTTCTTCCTGATGAATTTCTGGCGCAAAACATTGCGCGTGAGACTAAAGTCGAAATTATCGCCTGGAAGGGTCGCTGCGTCGTACACGAGCGCTTTACGCCCGAAGAGCTGCGGGCCGCACGCAAAGCTGATCCAGGCCTGGTAATAATTGCCCACCCTGAATGTCCGCCTGATGTAGTCGATGAAGCTGACTTTTCTGGATCGACCTCCGGCATGATCAAGTGGGTTAAGAACAAGCAGCCTAAGAAGGTCATGCTGGTAACTGAATGCTCAATGAGCGATAATGTCGCAGCTGAAACTCCGCAAGTCGAATTCATTCGTCCCTGCAATCTATGCCCTTATATGAAAAAGATTACACTGCCAAAGATTCTGGACTCCCTGCTCAATATGGAAGATGAGGTCGTGGTTGATCCGACGATAGCCGCGCGAGCGCGGCTTGCCGTCGAACGCATGGTGAATTTGAACAGCTGATCACACCCGCTAATAGCAAGTCCCCATGCCTCATAAGATCTCACAAGCAAGCGACCGTGTTGTGATCGTCGGCGCCGGGCTTGCGGGACTTTTCACCGCCCTCAAGCTGGCGCCTCTCCCTGTCACCGTAATAGCAGCCCATCGCTTGGGCCACGGTGCATCGAGCGTATGGGCACAAGCCGGCATTGCCGCAGCAATGGGCGATGGCGACACCGTAGATGACCATGCCGCCGATACCATAAAAATTGGCGGCGGCATCGTGAATGAAAAAATGGTCCGCATCATGGTGACTGAGGCGTCCGAACGGATCGAGGACCTACTCGCTCTTGGAATTCCATTCGACCTCGACCTAAAAGGCCGACTGGCGCTTCATCGCGAAGCAGCCCATTCCGCTCACCGCATTGTCTCGATACGTGGCGATATGGCGGGTCAAAAAATTATGGAAACGCTGATCTCCACTGTGCGCGCTGCCCCCCATATTACCGTTCTAGAGGGGTATGGTGCCGAAGATATTGCCATGTCCGGTGAGCGCGCCGCCGGCATCGTCATCCGCCCAACATGGGGAGACTCTAACGCACGTGAGTTGATTACTGCTAGCGCCATAGTATTCGCAACAGGAGGTGTAGGGCGCCTATATGCCGTCACGACCAACGCAGCCGATGCCCGT
>Ga0302127_10000346_pt1 | contig 24840 bp, 22 predicted proteins | sample CB4_SCM_MG_FD_204452 | JGI IMG/M metagenome (GOLD analysis project Ga0302127, IMG submission 204452) | Marine microbial communities from Western Arctic Ocean, Canada - CB4_SCM | ecosystem: Environmental > Aquatic > Marine > Oceanic | place: Canada: Western Arctic Ocean | collected 2017-09-24
GGGGATTCGCTGCAACCGCACTGAATGGCGATATCGCTCAGCAACAACGAGAACGGACTATTGAAAGATTGAAAAAAGGTAAACTGGATATTTTAGTTGCCACTGATGTCGCTGCCAGAGGTCTGGATGTTGAACGCATAAGTCATGTTGTGAATTATGATATTCCCCATGACACTGAAGCCTACATACATAGAATCGGGCGAACCGGTAGGGCGGGGCGAGAAGGTGATGCAATCCTATTTGTTGCGCCGAGAGAAAGACGTTTACTTAATGCGATAGAAAAAGCAACCAACAAGAAAATTGAAATGATGGAGTTACCCTCTACAGAATTAATAAATGACAAACGCATTCAGCAATTTAAACAAACTATCTCAGATACTTTAGCTATTGAAGATCTGGGTTTGTTTACCCACCTAGTAGAACAATACCAACAAGAACACAATATTCCTGCATTGGAAATTGCATCCGCGCTAGCACGTATGGTCCAAGGGGACACGCCTCTGCTTCTGCAACATAAACCAACTCCTAAACGAGATCAGTCTTGGGACAAAAATAGCCGTGATGAAAATTCAGGCAGAAGTCGCGTGAGGCAAAGTAGAAGAGAAGGAGGGAGTGACAGTAGGTCCGGTAAGAGCAATGATAAAGGCAGGCCTTCAAGGGAAGCTCGAAACAAAACCGACCGGGATCGACAAGATAAACCTGATGAAGGAATGGAGCGCTTTCGCATCGCGGTTGGGCACAATCACAAAGTATTACCTGGCAATATAGTTGGTGCAATCGCTAACGAAGCTGGCATTGACGCGAAACACATAGGTCGGATCAATATTTTTGACGATCACAGTATTGTCGATCTACCCGGTGATATGCCAGAAGATATCTTTAGAGAGCTCAAAAAAGTTTGGGTTTCAGGAGAAACTTTAAAAATCTCTAGAGAGTCAGGAGAAGAGCCCTACAGTAAGAAAAGTCGACCTGCCTTGAACAAAGGGGATGAGAAAAGGAAGCCTAAGGGGAAAGCAAAAAAGAAATCGAAAGACAAGCCTCGCAGCAAGCCTAAACTAAAAGTCAGAGCAGCAACAAGAGATAAGGGCAAACCTAGCAAAAAGAATAAGCCTAATGCTAAATAGTTCTAGTGTATTTAGAGGTTGATTTAACGCTAATATCTAAGGCGGGTTTTAATGATATCCCAGTTACAGTAATATAGTAGCTGTTATGAAATTGTTGTAATTCGGCTTCCGTCGGAATGCCGACTCTTTGCAGGATGCTGATTTATGTGGTTCAAGAATTTACGTCTTTACTGTCTCACTAAACCTTTTGATAGTTCCATGGATGATCTGCAGGCTGCGCTTGCTGATAAACCTTTTCGTCCCTGTAATAGCTATGAAAGATCAACCATGGGCTGGGTTGGGCCGATTGATAGTAACTCTGCGAATGCTGGCGATGATGAAGAAACTATTTACTTCCATGCGGTTGGTGATTACATCATGCTGTGTGCTAAAAGGCAGGATCGACTGTTACCAGCATCTGTTATTCGAGAAGCAGCTGATGCCAAAATCACGGAGATTGAAGAACGCCAGGCGCGTAAGATATACCGCAAAGAGAAGAAGCAAATCCAAGAAGATATGGGTGCTACTCTGCTCCCGCAGGCTTTCACGCGGAGTCAAGTGACTCATGCATACCTATCACTGAAGGAGAATCTGCTGGTGGTTAATGCGGCAGCCCCAGCAAAAGCAGAAGAATTCGTTAGTTTACTGCGTGACACTCTTGGTACTTTTCCTGTCGGGCTACCTAATAGTAAGCGGGCACCAAGTGATGTTATGACTCGTTGGTTAAAAAATCACAAAGCCAGCAACAATTTTGAGATAAGCGAAGATTGTGAATTGTTTAATCCTCTGGATGGAAGCAATGTGGTGCGGTGTAAAGGCCAAGATCTCAGTAGTGATGAGATCACAGCGCATATCAATGCCGGTAAGCAGACAAAGAATTTGGGGGTACTCTGGAACAATATCTTAAGCTGTAATATTGGGGATGACTTGTCCATTAAGCGGCTTCGTTTCGAGGAAATAAAAGAAGTAAACTCGAGCTTTACAGAAGAAAGTGAAGCACAAAAATTCGATCAAGAATTTGCCCTAATGACATTAGAACTTTCGAGTTTTTTTGATTCCTTATTTGCAGCGTTTGGTGGCCTGGATGATCCTAGGAAGATGGTAAAAGCGGACGATTCTGAATCCTAGTCATTCCCGCTCCAAGTGTAATCACAAAGGAAAATCCACGCGCATAATTGACGAAAAGAGTTAACCAATGCGTGAAACCTTTCTCTAACTAAGATTTTTGGGAAGAAAAAAAGTAAACAACCAAGCCAGAAATAATAATTCCCAACCCGACTAGGCCTTCTACTGGCCTCGTGGTTAAAACGAAATAGAGCGTCCACCCAGTCAATGTCAAATAAATAAGTGGGGGGAGCGGATAAAGAAAAGTTTTATAAGGTCTCGGTAAATCAGGTTGTTTCCAGCGCAACACAAATATTCCTGTTACTGTTGCAAAGCTATTCAGTGCAAGAACAAAACCTGCAAACACTAAAACCGACTCAAAAGTAGACGACCAAATAAACAACATTGCAATGCTAGATTGAATATAGATAGCTGTGGCCGGTACTCCATGTTTATTGGTGCGCCCAAGAAAGCGTAAAGCCGGAAAGTCTTCGCCGATAACTTGAATTACTCTGGGTCCGGCCAGAGTCATAGCGCTAACCGTAGAGATTAAGAGTAGCGCTAATACCAATCCGGTAAAGCGGCCACCTACTTCGCCGAAGGCAAACTCGGCGGCAATAAATCCAATTTCAACTTCACCTGCCATAGCCTCCATAGGTGCGGCATAGAGAAAAGCAAAATTTAGTGCTACGTATAAAGTCATCACCACTAGGGTTCCAATCATAAGAATCCAAGGTAGATTGCGTTGAGGGTTTTCTACTTCACTACTAAGATAGGTCGCTGCGTTCCAACCAGTGTAGGCATAGCTTACATAGATGAGGGCAACTGCATATGTGCCACTAGTCATTAATGCGCCGTCCTCGGCCAGGGGTAGAAAACTAACCGCTTGTGGTTCTTCGATAAAAAAAATAGCTCCAAGGCAAAAAAGTACAATAACGGCGACTTTTAGTATTGTGAATATTAATTGGACCCCGCCACTGTTTTTGCGATTGCTAGCATGGATAATGGTCAATAGTATTAGTACAGCAGCAGCAAGAAATTTTCCAAGCAATGTATTGCCGCCTTCTGGCAATACAGTCATGGCATAGGCAGAGAATGTCATCGCTGCCAGAGCTACTGGTCCTGCGAATCCCACTGTTGCAGAAACCCAGCCGGAGACAAAGCCTGCTGCGGGATGGTAAATGCGGGAAAGGAAATTATATTCCCCGCCATTGCGTGGCAGGGCAGCTCCAAGTTCTGCGTAAGTCATGGCGCCGCAAAGTGCTGCCAATCCGCCAATAGCCCAAAGCATCAGCAATGCGAATCCAGACCGAATATCCAAAAGCTGAAACCCAAGGCTGGTAAAAACACCTGTTCCAACCATATTGGCAATAACTACGGCAGTAACTGTTGTATGGCGAAATTTATCTGAAGACATCCATTGTGATCCGGCGATTGCGAAACAAAGAGTGTCATTATTGCGGCGATTGGCGACTAGGTCCAATTGAATCTTTTTTATGGGAGTACTTAACTATAGCGAGAACTATGGTAGCTTCCGCTTCCCTTTTCTTTCTCTAGCTTTAGAATAACGCGATTGAGAAAACAGTAGCCAGGAGCTAACAAATGGAAATCAAGCCTAAAGTTCGTGGGTTTATATGCATAAACGCGCACCCGACAGGATGTGCGGCAAATGTTTGCGAACAAATAGATTACGTTCAAGGTCTGGGAAAAGAGAATTTCGGGGCAATTGAAAACCCACCGAAGAATGTTCTCGTTATTGGCGCCTCCACAGGATATGGCCTTTCATCTATTATCTCAGCAGCATTTGGGGCCAATGCAAACACCATTGGGTTATTCTTTGAAAAGCCAGCGGAAGAAAATAGAACTGGCACTGCTGGTTGGTATAATTCTGCAGCATTCCAAGCAGAAGCTAGATCAGCGGGTCTCTATGCCAAGTGTATTAATGGTGATGCATTTTCAAATGAGATAAAGGAAAAGACTATTAACTTGATCAAGGAAGATCTCGGTACCATCGATATGGTCATTTACAGTATTGCCTCGCCTAGGCGTCAACATCCAGATACTGGTGAAGTATTTGTTTCTAGCCTGAAACCGATCGGCCAGGATGTCACGAAAATCGGAGTAAACACTAACAAAGACGTAATTCAAGAAGTGAACTTAGAAGCTGCAAGCCAGGAAGATATCGATGGCACTATCGCGGTCATGGGAGGAGAAGATTGGAAAATGTGGATAGATGCTTTGGCTGAAGCAGGAGTGCTCGCTGATGGTTGTAAGACTACGACATATACCTACATCGGCGAAAAAGTCACATGGGATATTTATTGGCACGGCACAATTGGTCAGGCGAAGAAAGATCTTGATAGTAAGAAAATCGAAATTCAGCAAAACCTTAATGCGATTGGTGGCGTAGCTTATGTGTCTGTTTTAAAGGGAGTTGTCACTCAGGCCTCGGCAGCAATTCCTATAATGCCTTTATATTTGTCTTTGTTATTTAAAATCATGAAACAAAAAGGCGTTCACGAAGGTTGTGTCGAACAAGTGTATGGCTTATTTGCCAAGGGGCTTTGCATAAATGATCCAGAAACTGATGATGAGGGCCGGCTGCGCAGAGATCAGGAAGAATTAAAGAGCGATGTGCAGGGGCAAATTGAGGAGCTTTGGCCTCAAGTTACCACAGAAAATTTATTTGAAATCGGAGATTATCAAGGCTACAAGAAAGAATTTTTGAATCTATTCGGTTTTTCTGTTGATGGTGTCGACTACGAAGAAGACGTAAGTCCATTGGTAAGTCTGGAGTGTGAGTAAGCGCAAAGAACTGGGTTAGATCTGTGTATAAAATATATATACAGTAGGCTATTTCTAGCCATGGAAATATAAATAAATTGTGCTGAATTAGCGATTAAGCTAAGGTTTCGTATGTTCGGTCAAAATCACAACGGAGTAAACCATGGGAAAACTGAGCGTTGCTTGCCTATTTACTTTTGCTACTGTTTTGCCATTAGGCAGCCTTGCTGCTGATGACTATAAAGCTGCACGAACAGAATGGGGCCAACCTAACCTACAGGGCGTGTGGAATTTCTCGTCTAACAGACCGATGCAGCGGCCAGCTAATTTTGGTGAGCGCGAGTTTTTGACCGCTGACGAAGTTGAAGAAATCCAGCGTCGTCGAGCTGCTCAAGATGCCAATTCTGATGCTGCGCTTGATATAGAGGGCGTAGACGGATCCTATAATGATTTCTGGATCGAAAATGCTGGAATCGGCGGTGATGTGCGTACATCCCACATAGTCTATCCAAGCAATGGGCGGCTACCTTCTTTAGTAGAAGGTGCTATCGCAGGACAGGGCGTTTATGGTGGTGATACAACAGGTGAATCTCGCCCGGTAAGAATTGCGGCAGGCGGCATCGGCACCGATGGCCCAGAAGATCGTGGCCTTTCCGAGCGTTGCATCATTGGGTTTAATGCAGGTCCTCCGATGATTCCGAGCTTATACAACAACAATCTACAGATTATCCAACATCAAGACACCGTGGTACTAGTAACAGAGATGATTCATGATGCACGAATGGTTCCTCTTTCGCCGCAAGGCAACGGCAACGCTCCATTGGACGATGATGTGAGATTGTGGACTGGTGATTCTAGAGGCTACTGGGATGGAGAAACTTTAGTTGTAGAAACTCGAAACTTCAATGGACTAAGTTCTAGCTTTGGCGCCGCCGGTACCTCTTACGATAAAGTGTTGACCGAGCGATTTACCCGGCGTGGCCCAATTACCGTCGAATATGAGTTCACTATCGATGACCCGTCAACGTTCACAGATAAATTTACTGCTATCGTCCCAATGACAAAAGTTGCAGGACAATTGTATGAATATGCCTGTCATGAAGGTAATTATGGAATGGTAAATATCTTGCGCGGAGCACGAGTACAGGAAAATCTTCCGGCTAGCGAACGCTAGACCTCTTGCTAAAGACTTAGTCAGTCAGCTTGAGAGAGAATAGTTATACGGCTGTAGCCTAAAACTTACCAGTAATTTTTAGGCTAATTTTCTTCCACAAAACGTGCAAAGATACCCCGACTCTTCGAAAATGATGGCCGAAATTCAGCCGATAAAATTGGCCACGCCTCCAGTATTTCGATCCATCCGCCAGAGTGCCTATATGCAAAAGATAAATTAAATCTGGACTATCTTTACGTTCTTAAAAAGCATTTATTCGCGATTCACGAATATTAAATTCGATATTGTCAATATAAAAGCGGAACCTTTCGTCATCTATTTTATCGAAACACTGCCTACCCAATTTGCTGGCCTCTGTGTAGGTTATGGCGAAAAGTCTTGCTGAAACGATCTTTCTGGTAAAATTGAAATTGCAGAACGATATCAAAATACCGATTTCGAGCGCCTGAGTTGGCCAATTCCGATCTAGAGGTCATGAGTAGATTTGATATACTAATCACGCTCATACGAACGCTTTCAATAAGATTCAGTCTATATTTCCGATATGCACCAATATCATCTTTTAGTGTCACCAGGTTATTTCCCTGATGTTGATGCGCCGAGGCGATCAAGCATATCTTGATGATCCCTGGAGGAAAAAGTCGCATTCACTACTTCGGCATCCTGAGGTAGTTGATATAAAGAGCTACTTGCGGTGAAGATAAAAAACTCAGATTTCATGCTAAGCTAGGCATACTTAGTTCGCCCCCCTTTTAACTGGAGCAGACAATGAACAAAATAAACTTGCAACTGCTTTTGGCACTTACTCTAATTATATCTTTTGGCACGTTTGCAGCTGACGACTATGAGGTCCCTCTCACCCAATGGGGCCAGCCTGACTTGCAAGGCGTCTGGAATTTTTCATCCAATGTGCCGCTGCAACGGCCTACGCAATATGGTGAGCGTGAATTTCTTACGGAGCAAGAAATAGCTGATACATTAGCCCGTCGTGCTGAGGCAGACGCTAATTCCGATTCAGCCCTACCTATTTCGGGCGTGGACGAGTCTTACAATGATTTCTGGATTGAGAACGCTGGCATAGGCGATACCGTTCGCACATCACACATTATATATCCGACAAATGGTCGTATTCCGCCATTGGCCGAAGGTGCCACAACTCAAATTGGTAATTACGGCTCGGCTACCACAAGAGCGACGAGACCGGCGTTGATTATTGGTGGTGGTATTGGCACGGATGGCCCTGAGGATCGAGGTCTCTCCGAAAGGTGTTTGGTTGGTTTCAACGCAGGACCTCCATTTATTCCAAGCCTTTATAACAACAACGTTCAGATCTTCCAGAACAAAGATCATGTAGTTATCTTAACGGAAATGGTCCATGACGCTCGCACAGTTCCAATCTCAGACTCGCCAGCTGATTTTGCAGCTATAGATGACAATGTCAGATTCTGGTCGGGTGATTCCCGCGGCTATTGGGATGGTGATACTCTTGTTGTCGAAACGCGTAATTTTAATGGTCTAACAGGTAGCTTTGGCTCAACTGGCACATCCACAGACAAATTGTTAATCGAACGTTTTACTCGTACCAATCAGGTGACCGTAGATTACGAATTTACTATTGATGATCCTTCAACTTATTCGGATAAGTTTACCGCTATAGTCTCGATGACAAAAGTTGCCGGATTACTCTATGAATATGCCTGTCATGAAGGTAACTATGGCATGGTAAATATACTGCGAGGCGCAAGAGTGCAAGAAGCTGATGCGGTAGCTGCTGGAAATTAGTTTCGTTAATCTTTGAATTCAAGATATTTGATTAGAAAATTGGAGCGAGCTATTTAATAGCCAACTCCGGTTCTCTTTTTATGCCAACCTAAAGCTTACTAATGGCGATTCTCATTTGAAAGAGTGTAATCAATGCGGGAAGTGCTGTACAAAATACGGCGGTGATAGGCTTTCTGCGTCAGAAAGTGAGCTTGAATTTTGGGAAACTTTTAGACCTGAAATATTCGAGTATGTTCATGATGGTGAAATTTGGAAGAATCCTGAGACCGATACTCAACTGAATCAATGTCCATGGTTAAGGCGCGAGCCAATGCAGGGTAAATACATCTGCACTATCTACTTTGACCGCCCAGACGATTGTAAATTTTACCCAGTGACAGTTACTCAAATGGTAGAAGATGATTGCGAAATGATAGAACTGAACGATTTATTGAATCTAAAGAAAGCGCAGGCGAAATTAAATCTAATCATGACAGATAGCCGTCCTCCTTATGAATTGAGTGTAAAGTAAAATTAACAGGAACTATTAAAGAGTATTGGGGTTAAATACTAAAAAGCTGATTGAGGTTTGTGGATTAAGGTCACATTAGTAAAGAAATCTCATCGCTCTTAGTAACGCGAACCCCTTGAATTTTTTAAGTGATCTGCTGTGAATTTTCTCAATCCAGTAAACGCTATCATAAGACGCACTGTTTCCTCGTGATCCTAGGAAATTCATATCTCCATTACCGATCAGATCGGTCATCACGGTCGCTAAGAGCGAAGCTGGCGATCTCTGGGCTGTCGATAATATGCTTTTCCCAACTGATATAACTACTACTCTTTCGCAGTTATGTGAGTATTACAGAAAAGTATTTGACCTATGACTACATTTCTAACTCTCGGTGGGCGGGCGCAATGGACACACAACCAAATTGCTAGGGGCAGGTTTATTTTTTAGAGATGGAAGCGCTTGAAAGCAGTTCTGTCTTCATTAAATTCTATCAGAGCCCAAAAAAAACACATGAAGAGGCAGAAAATATGAAATACGTTTATTGGTTTTTGGGATTATTAGTTGGAATACCAGTCCTACTCATTGGAATTCCTATTGTCGCTTCTGAGCTCGGAGGAGAAGTAGTGACTTTAGAGAGGGCCGAAGAAGATGGCGAGTCGAGTCGGATTCGAATTTGGATTGTTGATAACGATGAAGCATCCTGGGTAGAGCATGGAGATTCTGAGTCCTATTGGATGGATCACCTGCAGACCTCAAACAGAATTGTTCTAGATCGCGCGGGTCAAACCCAAATTCATGAAGGCACTCTAGATCCTGATTCCCATGACCTCTACCATGACCTACGTAGACAAAAGTATAGCTGGGCCGATCAGCTGATAGAGATGTTGAGTGGCGGACGGGAAAGCTGTGATGGGATCCCGGTTCGACTTCACTTACCCAATGACGCTTAACAATCAGTTGGATTGATGGCGGCGCTTTTGGCTCAGACGAAGGAGTACGTGGGGTTCGGCGAGGAGGAAAGAGAAAAAGAACTTAATTCAATGATTGATGCAGATACGAAAGATCACTTCAGAAAGAAATGAACTAAATTATGTAATGTGAAGCAACCATCTGGAGCTCGAGCAGAGGTCAAAGACTTGCTTATCGGAGATTGTGCATAAACTGTATTTGGGGCGAGTAGCAATAAAGATGTCTGTAAAAAGTGGATTATTCTCATGACTTCTTTGATTTAAAGGTGTTTCCGGAAAGTAGAATCTAGCTGCAGTATTTCTTGACCAAGTGGGTGTAAAAGAGTGATTTGTTGAGGATTTAATGTAAATTTATAACTTTTCGGACCACTCCTTTTAAAATGTGTAAAATCAGACAAGCTAACTTGGACTAAAAAGTTTCAGTTTTTAGTGCGATTTGTACTAATATCGAGCTGACACTCTAAAAGTAAATCTCCAGCTGAGGCAAGAAAATGAAAAATATTTCAGCTTTACCCAAAATAACTCCTATATCCAACGTTATTGCTGCGGCTATAAGCTTCTCTCTAAGTTTCGGGCTGAGTGCGCAATCAGTGTATACGCCAAAGATACTTTCCGATGGTCAGCCTGATATCACCGGCATGTGGAATAATGTTGGTGCTACAGCAACACCACTGGAACTATCTGATCAATTTCAGGGTCGCATTCCAACACAAGAAGAAGTAGCTGCATTCATAAAAACTCGCGACGAAAACAGGAAAAGTGCGGTATGGACTGGATTTGAGAACAGCACCGGCGTGGGAGCTTATGAAAACTATTGGTTTGACTGGTATTGGTCTGATGCCGAAGCAGATGCTCCAGCACTGATCGTCGATCCACCAAATGGCCGCCGACCAGCTTTTACTGAAGGCGCAATAGCTGCCAAAGCTTATAACGTGGAACACGAACACGATACGGCAGCGAATGTTGAATCGGGAGACAGGTGTATTTCCCGTGGGGTATTCGGGATGATGATGCCGACAGCCTACAACAACGGTAAGTTAATCACACAGTCGCCAGGATTTGTAATGATCCATAGCGAGATGATTCACAATGCCCGTATAATTCCTATTGATGCCGGGCCCCACGTTAATGAGAAAATTAAGTTTTGGGAAGGTGATCCTCGAGGACATTGGGAGGGGAATACTCTAATTATTGAATCAACGAATTTTCGCCACGTTGGCAATATGCGTGCACCTGGGTCTGGTGCTGGCAATGCGGTTCAGAATGAAGGTCGCAAAATGATAGAAACGTTTACTATTGAGGATGAGAATACTCTTCGTTACACCCTAACTGTAGATGACCCGAAAACTTATACAGCACCCTGGACAGTAGCTTTTCCTTATAAATCAGACAGTGAATACACTCAGTATGAGTATGCTTGCCATGAGGGAAACTACGCAATGGATAGCCGCCTAAATGGTGCCCGAGTCCAAGAGCAGGATGCTTCAGACTAAGCTCTTCTAGATTTGGTTTTCATCGGAGTCTCATCTTAGAGATTTAGAACCGATGAAAACCAGACTCACTTCTTATGTTTGTAACTTTAACTTAATCTTATCTAGTCGACACCTTCGATTCTGAAGATGTTGGCTAATTAGAGAAACAGTAGATTGCGAATTCTGGGATTAAGGTTGGAATAAATACTCTTAAGCAATATTGAAAATACTACTTAGAGTGTAGTAACCACCAAATATGTAAATCGCACAAATAGTCCCTTCGCCAATTGAAGTTCCAATTAAGGTTTTTAAAACACTTATTCGCAAGACACTGCAAATGTAAACGATCAAGTCTGTTGGAACCATCGGCAGAAACCCCCAAATGCTTATGACTGGTAACTCTTTGTTTCTTAATAATTGAGTGAGCTTTTCAATTTGCTGTGGATATTTGTCATGGAAATAACGATCAAATTTAATCGCTCTCGCCATGTAGTACACAATGGCTGATGAAGTATAGATTGCAATGAAATTAACTAAGAACAGGGGCCAAGGTGGAAAAACCAATATCCCTGCGAATACAAATGGTGTCGATGGGATTAGAGTGAAACCTCGCAAGGTGGATACTAAAAAATAGAGAGATAGCCCTGGTACTAGATTTTCAGAAAATAGATTTCGCAATTGCTGAGGTGCGAATAGCTCAGGGTACAGAAAGTATAGGGATAGACTAATGGCTATAATGCCAAGCCAAAAAGCCAAGCCAATAAAGTTTATGCTCTCAAAATATTTATTGATCACTTGAAAAATTTGCCCGGTTTGATCTACTTTGGTCGATCCATTGTGAATAAACTATTAGCATCGACGCGTGTATAGTCGTTATATCCCATTCTGCCGATGGGTAGCATCTTTGCCACATCAACTAGCCCTGCCTCAGTTATGAGATCATCTCGAATGTGAATGCCGACAACTTCGCCGAGTATCATTGTATAAACATCGGTATCACTCCATGTGGGTATATCTACACTTTTTAAATAACGACATTCAAGATGGACTGGAGCTTCGGCAATACGAGGAGCATTAATTATTTCAGAGGCAATTGAATTTAGGTTCGAAAGATCAATCTCATCGATTTCCGGAGACACGGAAGCCGATGATTGGTTCATTTTTTCTCGAGTTTCCCAATTCGCAAGATTGCAGACAAATTCGCCGGTTTCTTCAATATTTCTCAGAGAGTCTTTCATTTTGTCGTCGCCACTACCAACGCCGGAAGAAAACATTACGGTTGGTGGTCGATAACACACCGCATTAAAAAAGCTATAGGGAGCAAGATTAAAAACCCCTTTCCCATCGACTGAGCTAATCCATCCGATTGGCCTCGGGACTATTAGACTATTAAACGGATTTTTGGGTAGGCCGTGGTTTTTCTTCTTTGGTTCATAGAACATAAAATAAGTACTTCGTGAAATTTAGTGTTGTTTATGTGGTTGGGCGATTGCAGCACCGTCTTCCGATGGAAGTTGATGAAGCGAACACTCCTAATGCATTTAAGTTTGATTAAACAATTCTTAATCAGTCACTACATTCCGCACCACTGCATAATAATCTCCAACAGCCTGTCGGAATGCAGACTCTCGAACCTGCTCATCATTTCCATGAACGCCAGTATGTTCGCCACTATCAGTAATTAAAGGATTAAAACCATAACTAACGATACCTAAGTCTCGGGTGAAATGACTGTCAGTGAATCCAGTGCTTACTGAGGGCAAAACTCTTGAGCCAGGATAAAGCTCCCGGGTGACATTTTGGATCGCATCAAATACACGCGAGTTCGTATCTGAAATCGCTGGTGTGAATGCCATGATGGTTTCAATTTCCACGCCCGTGCCTGCGATCAATTCCTGTAATTCGGCTATGAATTGTTCCGATGGTTTGTCGGGAAGAATACGACAATCTAATTCCGCCCATGCTGACGGAGGAATGACATTGATCTTGCTGGAACCGCTTAGGCGAGTCATAGAGCAAGTGTCCCGAGTCAGCGAGTGGTGACCTGGTCGGTCCGCATGCAATTTCTCAATAAATTGAGGGTCTTGAATTGCACGATCAATGCTGCTGTAAGCAGGGCCCCATTCTTCATCCATATCTACCGAAAGTGCCGAAAAATATTCCGCTACGGGGGCAATAATTCTTGGTGGGAAAGGATTCTCGAGAATTGTATTGAGTGCCCTCACTATACGAGTAACAGAGGAATTAGGTCGTGGTGAAGATCCGTGCCCTGGAACATCAATAGAATTTAGTCGCAGCCAAACGGGAACCTTTTGGGTCACTTCTACACCAAATATAATTTTCTCATTATTACGACTACTACCGCCGCCTTCATTTAATAGAAAACCGACTCCCTCAAATATTTCTGGGCGATTATCAATCAGCCAGCCCACGCCAAAGAAGCCCCCGGCCTCTTCATCAGCGGTGGCCAGGAAAATAACATCGCGATTGAGCTCTATACCTGATCGATGCAGACTTAAAAAAGTAGACAATTGAAGAGCGCCGAGACCTTTCATGTCCCGAGCGCCGCGACCAAGTATTTGGCCATCTCTTATATCACCGGAAAGAGGGTCAATAGTCCAAAATTCTTTATCAGCAGGCACCACATCTGTGTGTTGAAGCAGAATTAGCCCTGGCTCAGGGTTTGGTTGGCTGCTCTTGAGTCGAGCCCAAATATTTCCTCTTCCCGGTGCGCTTTCCGCGGATTCATATTCTATACCTTCTGTGTCGAATATCTCTGCGAGATATTCGACTGCACGAGCTTCGTTCCCGGGGGGGTTTATTGTATCTAGCCTAATCAAGCCTTGAAGCCAACTTACGGCTTCGTCTTCGATGCTCTGGCCGCTACTGTTTGCGGAGTATAGGCAGAGTAAAAGACCGATAGTAATTATTCTTAGTTTTTGTGCATTCACTAGGAGAGCTCCAAGGATTTACTTATCCAGTTAGGCTGGGCTTGTTTAATACTATTTTAGTTGATTTAAACACAGAGTAAGCTGTTTTATAAATGGGGACTTGTCAGATTTTGGAAAATAGCTGGATTTGTAATTGAAAACGGAGTTAAAAAATTGAAATCCATTTTACAGATGTATCTTCTACAGCTTGAATATAGTCAGTCGGCATATGAGAATGACTAAGGTATTAACTGATGACGCAGATTTCAATAGCAAAGATTGGGCGAGGTATCATGATTTATAACAATGTAGTTTTGACTGTTAACAACGAATCCGATGTTAATGAAATTAAATCTTTGCTTGCTGAGCAGGCAAGGCGGTCCAGTGATGAGCCGGGCTGTGTGCGTTTCGAGGTATATCATTCTCAAGCGGACAAACAACATTTCATTTTAGTTGAACAGTGGGAAACCCAAGAAGATTTGGATAGGCATAAGCAAGCAAAGACCTTCACTGAATTATATGTCCCAAAAGTAATACCTCTAGTGAGTCGAGTGCCACATCCTGCTGACTTGATTTGGCCATAGTAAAATTTAACGGAATTGGGTCAACTCTTAATTTCAAGTAAGCTACTCGCGGCGGTAAGTTATGAAGAACAAGTCAGCAAAGAAGAAATAGCAAAAAAAATTAGTAAATAGGGTTGGATAGGGAATGAAACTCGCAAATCAATTGGGAAAACTAGGCACTGAAACAGCTTTTGCTGTTTCAGCGGCGGCTGCAGCTTGGGGTGAAAAAGGGAATAAAATATACCCCTTCCACTTGGGTGATATAAATATCCCAACACCGAGAAATATTGTCGAGGCCACTCATAAAGCTATAACTGATGGCCATACTGGGTATTGTCCAGGAGCAGGAATTCCTGCCTTGCGGGCAGCCATCGCGAGCGATGTAGGAGCGAAGAGAGGCTTAATTTATAGCGCAGAAAATGTATCTATCCAGCCCGGCGGTAAGCCGGTAATTGGGAAATTCTTGTCTGCAGTAATGAATATAGGAGATGAAGTACTTTATCCTAATCCTGGCTATCCTATCTATGAATCACAAATTGAGTACCAAGGAGGAGTTGCAGTTCCCTATGGGTACATAGAAACGGATACAGGATTTGATCTTGATCTTGATGCTATAAAAGCTAGTATCAATAAAAACACTCGTGCATTAATTTATAATAATTTTCAAAACCCCAATGGCGCGGAATCCTCCAGAGAAGAAATGGAAGTTTTAGCAGAGCTCGCCATTAAACATGATTTATGGGTTCTGAGCGATGAAGCATACTTCGAGATTCAATATAGTGGTAAGCCTGATACGATCGTAAATATTCCTGGCATGCAGGAACGATCGATAATCCTCTACACTTGCTCAAAACGCTTTGCGATGACTGGTTGGCGTTTAGGGGCAGCAATCGGCCCTGAAAAGATTATTGCAGTGTTCAATAAACTAAATACGAACATCGAATCTTGCACTACCCATTTCATTCAACAGGCAATGGTAGGAGCTATTAAAGGTGATACATCTGGACCTGATTCTATACTAGATGAATTACGACGACGCAGAGATGCTGCTGTGATTGGCTTGAATGCAATTGAAGGACTATCGATAGCGGCACCAAATAGTACTTTTTACCTGTTTCCGAATGTTACGAAGGTCATGGTTCGGAAAGAGATTGGGGATGTGAATCAGCTGATGGAAGAGGCGCTGATTAACACTAATGTGTCATTTTGTACTCGTAAGCATTTTGGAAGACCACTGGAAAACGAAAAAAGACATTATGTCCGTTTCGCCTATTCAGGAATTGATGTAGCAGATATCAATGAAGGTTTAGCCAAACTAAAAATCTACTTCGAAAGTTAATTTCTCCACATCACATCCATTGCAAAAAAATGATCAAATACTTCTCTGTTTGGATGATTATTCTCATTTCGTGCCGGGCTACGAATAAAGAAGTCTAACTGTTGCGTAGCAGGATTGATTGATCCGGCCTCACCTGAGTCAGGGTTTAGCTGTACCTGTAAACTGTCTCTGTCTCGCATACCTTGAGTAACCATGAAATGAATTTCGTAATCATCGTAAAGTGGTTGTCCATTGAGAGTGGCATTTCCAAAGCCCCAGCCTGCAACGAATAGCAAACTTTTGGGCCAGTTGGCGTCTCCGCAGCCGGCATTGCCATGCTCAAATAAATAGGCGGCGATACCTCCGTCTTGGCATGGTGAAAACTCATTGAACCGTTCAAGCTCTACTCGATACTGGCCTTCTGGCAATTGCATTTCAGCCCAAAACTTGCCGGTATTACTGATCTCGTTAACATCAATATGGATCTCTCCGGCAACGTGGCGCAAATTACGAGCCTCATTGTCTATATGATTCCAAGGTGAGGAGTCATTAAGGGAACCAGCATGATAAATGTTTTGGCCAAGCAATTTGAAACGCCCATCGTATAAAGCATGTTGAGATGGGGAGTAGAGGCCCATATCGGTGCCGGGTTGAGTTCGGGCGGACCTGCTATCGACTGCTATGCGACAACCGCTTAGTATGAATAAAGTGATGCTGAGCCAGATCAATTTTGACATGGGGCCATTTCCTAATTGAAATAATGATGGGTCAGAATAAAGCGAATTACTGTTAGAATCCATTCTCATTTTGAACGAGTTCTCAATTGTAGACCATCGAATCAATTATTAGGAATAGGCTGAACCTTTATGATGTTTTTAACTGAGCAGACTATAATAGTAGCTGAATTACTGAGGCAGAATAAACATACTGTGTCGGTAGCCGAATCTTCCACTGGGGGTTTAATTTCTGCCAATCTACTTGCAGTGCCCGGTGCATCCAGTTTTTATCAGGGTGGCAGTGTTGTTTATACTAAACGTTCGCGTTTTGCTTTTCTGGATCTCGATTCGGAAAAACTCAGGGCATTACAACCACTAAGTGAAGAAATGGTCATAGAGTTTGCGCGTGGTGCGAAGGCTAAGCTCGGCACAACTTGGGGAGTGGCAGAATTAGGAGTGGCAGGACCAACAGGTACTCCTTATGGCAGCGGTCCCGGGGTTAGTGTTATTGGTATTGCTGGGCCAGTCGAAGCAACAATTAAAATTGAAACTGGTTCCACTGATCGCAAAGAGAATATGTTGTCGTTCACTAGTGCGGCGCTCAGATTGCTTCATGAGTCTCTGCTTAAAGTGGCTCAGCCTGAGTCCTAGTTTTTGCGATGTAGTAATACGATGACGAAATGCCAAACTAATAGAGCTATCTTAATGAATCATTTGGTGTTCAAATTTTTTGTAACTACTGCCTATTATTAGCGAGAATTCGTCATAAGGTAAGTTAACATTCGTGTTTCCATGGAGTCAGAAAGCCCTGGAGTGAATAAAATAGTTAGTGGAATCAACAGAGCAAGTGTTGTACACACAATTAAATAGTTTTTCATTTTCATTTGTTCGATCTCCTCAGTAAGGCCTTTATTTTGGATTAGCTGTATTGGTCAAGAATAGATTTTTTTAGATCGGTTAACGTGGTGCTAATTCGAAAGCCCAGGTATTTCCAGCTTCAATACTTCTGCGTGACCCTGCTATTGCTCGCTCGGTGGCTTCACCGCCACCATATTTTGTTATTAGTTTTGCTGAAACCCCATTGAGAATATCGCCTTCTTCAATTCGTACGATTCGTCGTTCGTAACGGGTATCACCAATTCTGAGCACAGCCATACCATCTCCCTCATCAGCTTCTACTGCCCAGTGCTTCCAAATTCTTCCCAGGGTTGAAGACATATAACCAGAGACAACATAGATTTTCCCCTCTGCTTCGATGATATAGATTAGCCTGGAGCTCATCGGATCATTCAACTGTAATTCCACAGTAAAAATGTTATCGGTAAAACTCCAATCAGGGTCTGGCCCTGTATGTAGAGTTCCAGAAACTAATTCTCCACCTGGGAAAAGAATCGATGGACCATCTGCAGAGCGATTGTCGAACCGCAAAGTCGCGAAGGTTAGTCCTGGTATAAGCAGAATTATCCCTATGACTTGGCTAACTATTCTTACAATTTTCATATTAACGTATCCATTGGTTTATTCTGGATTTTATAGATTTTTCTAGAAAATTTACTCAATATTAAGGTACAGCGCGTACCCACATTTTTCCAATAACGGTACTACCAGGATGAGCGCCACCGGCAACGAACATTTGATCGCCAATAATAGCACCGGCGGGTGAAGACAAAGGCGTTGGTAGCTCTCCAATTTTTTGCCACTGTCCACCCTCTGCTAGACTTAATATGTCAGGATCTTGAGATTTGGTACCACCTGTTGGGGTGGTGTGACCGCCTAGCATGTATATTTGGTTGTTGTGGACGAAGGTGGCACCTTCAGCATGTGAATGTCCCTTAGGTAAATCAGGCCCGCTGCTCCACGAATTACTTTGAGGGTCATAGATATCTGTTCTAGGCTGATCCAATTGCATGCTGTCATGATGGAACTGTCCACCAATAGCGTAAATTTTTCCGTTAAATACTACCGTGGAGAATTGGTTTCGTGGCACTGGCATGGGTGCGGCGATGGTCCAGACTGCATGTCCTGATGCCCACTCATCCAGATCCAAAACCCAATGATCGCTTGAATCTGTATCCCGGTCAGTCATTAGCCCGCCAAAGTAATGCATTTTTCTGTCTACCACTGCCAATCCACCACCGGCTCGAGCTTGCGGTAATAAGGGCGCAGCGCTATATCGATCTTGATCGACATCATAGCTCCACACCTCAGCGATAGCATGGCCCTTATACCCATCTTTAAAGCCGCCAGCAAACCAAACAGTGCGTTCATCCAGCACGGTGTTCATATGCGTAATAGCACTGGGCAGTTCTTGAATTAAGGTCCAGCTACCGTCTTTTGGGTCGAATATCTCTGAACGCTTGCTGCTCACTACGCCAAAGGAATAGCCACCAAAGATATAGAGTTTTTCATCAAGAACAACTGTTCCAGGTTCCCATTTTCCAACTGGCATATCAGGCAGAGCTTGCCACTCATCTTGATTTTGAGAATTCACGATGCTGCTAAACAAAGACATAGTGGTAAAGATGACTGAGAGTATTGCGGTAACAGTGATTCGGTTTCGCTGCAAAGCTAGTGTCCGGTGATTCATTCTGCTTCTCCAAATCTTACAGGCGGTCTGAGCAACCTTAATCAGTTTGATTGCTGAATTAACTTAGGTGATCTAATAATAATATGGAACAAAACTAGAGTAACAGTAATTAATACAGGCAAAAATATCTACTATTTCTAGGCTCAGGGGAAGAAGTGTAAAATTAGTAGCAGAACGGTCGATCAGCGCTGTAGCACCCGCCTGCCTTGCATCTGTCTATCTATTTATGTGACTATCTCCGATCCTGATTTGTCTGAAAAAGAACAAAATAGATGATTTAAGACTGGAAGCCCTCAATGTTAAAGCAACATCTAAGACTTTTCTTACGGCTAAGTATTTCGCTTTTTATTCTAGCTGGAAACTTTCTGCCATCCGCTCAATCGCAGTCGATTACTGACTATGACTGGCCAACCTATGCTAATGACCCAGGTTCTTCAAAATATGCTGACCTAGATCAGATTAATACAGACACAATTAAAGACTTGGAGGTTGCCTGGATTTGGGATTCTGTAGATAACGCTGCCTTTCTTGAGCGTCCAGAGTTTGTGCCTTCTGGTTTTAAGAACACCCCAATTAAAATCGATGACACTCTCTACGTGACAACTCCATTAGGACACGCGGTTGCTCTGAGCGCAAAAACGGGTGAGCAAAAATGGGTTTTCAATACAAACACTTGGGAGCACGGTCGTCCAGCTAACAATGGTTTTAATCATCGTGGAGCGAGTTTCTGGCAGAGTGGGGACAAACGAAGAGTCATTATGGGGGCGAACAATGCCTTCCTTTGGTCTTTGGATGCCGACACAGGATTACCGGATCCGGATTTTGGAGAAGGGGGAAAAGTTGACCTAACGGTTGGATTAGGTCGAGAAGTAAGCCGAGCCATGTATGCAAGTTCAGCAGCGCTCTCAATAGTTGGCGATATTGTTATTTTAGGTGCAGTGATCTATGACGATCCGATGTTTGGCCGCGTTCCTAAGAAGCTGACGGACCTGCCGCCTGGTCATATTCGTGGATTCAATTTGAATACCGGAGAACAGGAGTGGATTTTTCATACGATTCCTCAAGCTGGCGAATACGGAAACGAAACTTGGGAAAATAGTTCATGGGAAGTAACCGGTGCTACTAATGTCTGGTCTTTAATGAGTGCAGACAGAGAATTAGGTTATGTCTATCTGCCCGTAGGTACACCAGGTAATGATTGGTATGGAGGTCAGAGATTGGGAGCTAATTTATTTGGCACCAGTATCGTTTGTCTCGATGCGGCCACAGGAGAAAGAGTGTGGCATTTTCAAACTACTCATCATGAATTATGGGACTACGATTTAGCATCTGCACCAAATCTTGTTGATATAACTGTTGATGGCCGCGAGATAAAAGCAATCGCTCAAGTATCCAAACAGGGCTTTATTTATGTTTTAGATCGAGTAACTGGAGAACCGGTTTGGCCGATCGAAGAACGACCAGTGCCGCCGAGTAATATTCCGGGGGAGCGCGCATCGCCTACACAGCCATTTCCCACGAGACCCGCACCATTTGAACCCCAGGGAATTTCTGATGAAACCCTAATCGATTTCACTCCAGAATTAAGAGCAGAAGCGTTGGAGTTAATCAGTATCTATGATTATGGTAGTTTGTATACACCTCCTTCTGAGCGCGGCACAATAAATATGCCGGGGTGGGGTGGGGGAGCAAATTGGACTGGTGCTGCTTTCGATCCAGAAACTTCGATGTATTATATTCCATCCATTTCAAATCCAATTGTTGTGCAGCTCATCAAGACAGATCCGGCTGAAACTGAATTTGAATATATTCGTAGTGGCATCCGCAACGTTCCCAGCCCACAGGGATTGCCATTAGTCAAACCACCTTACGGTCGCATCAGCGCAGTGAATTTAAACACCGGTGATTATGAATGGGTGAGGGCAAACGCGGAGGGAATCAGGCAAACCATTATCGATAAAGGAATTTCTGACCCAGGACCTGTCGGCATAAGTACATACTCACCTCTCTTAGTGACGAAATCTTTTCTGTTTCAAGCCATCACTGATGGTGTTCCAATGCTTCGGGCTATGGATAAAAAAACCGGCGAAACAGTTCATGAAATCGAGCTGCCTGGAATTCCGCAGGGAGCTCCAATGTCATATATGATTGATGGGAAGCAGTATATCGCGATTGCATCCGGTGGCGGATCGGAAGCAAAGTTAATAACCCTAGCTCTGCCATAATAGTGGCGTTGCCGTCATGGCGGTTACAATAGAAAGTTAAGTAAAAATTTAGTTTTGGCAATTTGATTTAATAAAAGTCGAGCAATTAGAAAAGGTATTAGAATGCTATTATGAGCATTAAAAAAATCAGTCTTCCAGTTAGCATAAGAACGCTTTTTGTTTTCACAGCCGTAGCCTTGTTGAGTATGCAGGCGAGTAGCCAGCAGACGATAGTGCATACTGAGGCCCAAGCAACTTCTGGCAAGCAAATTTATGAGCTTAATTGCGCGAGTTGCCATGGTTTGAATCTTGAAGGTGCTACGGTGGTACCAAACTTGTCCGGTCCTGATTTCGCTGTTCGCTGGAGCGGCGTGCCGATAAACCAACTTGCATCTCAATTACGGAGAATGCCGCCTGGCTCAACTGCTGGTCTTGAAAATCAAGACTATGAAGATATTACGGCTTATATTCTTGACTACAATGGAGTAACCCCAGACTCTGAAGCGTTGGGGCAGGGAGTTGATTTTCAATCGAACCGCCTGTTGCCAGAGATGAATGACGGACCACAAGTGGTGATCGGAACAAGTGTTGCAGAAGGGGCTGAAGAGATTTTGGCAAACCTGACTCTAGTAACTGGAGAAATGCTAATCGACCCCCCAGAGGAGGATTGGCTACTTTGGCAACGCAGCTATAATAATCAGGGATACAGTACGCTTGATCAAATTAATAAAGACAATGTTGATGATCTTTCCTTAGCCTGGCGAATGCCATTGCAGGCGGGGCCAAATAATCCAGGTCCGATTGTTCATGATGGAGTAATGTTCTTATTTACCTTTCCTGACACGGTTCTTGCTATTGATGCTACTAACGGTGCGCTGTTGTGGCGGTATCAGCATTCGTCATCAGTACCTTCCAGTCAAAAAAAGGGCATTGCCCTACATGATGACAAAGTCTATGTTCCTACTTCTGATCTGCATGTTTTAGCGTTGAGTGCTAAAACAGGTGAACTTGTCTGGGATCATGAAATAGAAACCGAGGAAGGTTTGGTCGGGTATCATCTGCGAATGTCGCCGATGATCATTGGTGATACCGTGATACAGGGAATCACTTCATTGCGCATTGCAAAAGGTGGCTGGGTACTCGGGCTTGATACTGAGACAGGCGAGCAGAAGTGGCGTTTCAACACAATTCCGCGGCCTGGTGAACCGGGTGGAAATAGTTGGAACGGTTTAACCATGATGGAAAGAAGTGGTGGTTCGGTGTGGAACGCTGGCGCTTACGATGAAGAACTTAACCTGGTTTATTTTGGTGTAGCGCCAACTTACGACACTGGGCCATTGCTATACTCGGTAAATAGAGATGGAATTACCAATGATGCGCTCTATACCAATGCGACGATCGCCTTGAATCCAGATACTGGTGAGCTGGCATGGTACTACCAACATCTGGCCAATGATCAATGGGATTTAGACTGGGCTTTCGAACGGCAAATTGTAAATATTCCATTCCAGGGAGAAGCTCGTAAAGCAGTAGTGAATGTTGGCAAGCTTGGAATTCTAGACGCTGTCGATGCAGCAACAGGGGAGTATTTGTTTTCCATCGATATGGGTTTACAGAATGTTGTTTCTGCCATAGATCCAGAGACCGGACACAAGACAATTAATCCAGATACAATTCCTAACCCGGAAGCAGTCAGTCTTATTTGTTCGAATCACTACGGTGCTAAAAGCTGGCCTCCCTCAGCCTTTAATCCGATAACGAATCGATTGTTTATCCCCTTGAATGAAGCTTGCATAATCGCCAGTACCGAGGGTTATTCAGTGGTAACATCGGGCGTTAATTTCGCCGCTGCTCTTAATCCGGATACCAACGGCAATATGGGGCGGATACAAGCAGTAGATATGGCAGAGCAAGAATTTGCCTGGAGACATCGTCAACCTAGCCCTATTATTAGCTCGATACTTGCGACAGCAGGGGGGTTAGTTTTCGCAGGCGACTTAAATCGCTCGTTTAAAGCGCTGGATGAGGAAACAGGGAAAGTGTTATGGGAGTCACAGCTTGATGATGTTCCCAGTTCGACAATAGCTACCTACTCAGTAAATGATAAGCAATATTTGGCATTGGTAGTGGGCCAAACTGGTTATCATGTAAATGACTGGACGCGAATGTATGGATATTTTGCTGAAGACGAAGGTATGCCAATAAATGAATTACCAAAAGGTGGTGCGGCTATTTGGGTTTTTGCATTAGAATGAATTTAATTTCGCAAGAGCGGGTTTTTTTGATAGACAGTCAATAATACATAATGCCACATAAAGGAAAAGTTATGCGTAAAATATTTCTCACTTTAGTTTTAGGGTTAAGTTTCAATGGTCTGGGATTCGCCGCCGATATGCCCCCTCCGTGCGGTCCATCTGGAGATCTCTCGGATGAGCTTTCATCAAATGTAGCTGATGACTCGCGTTGTTTTGAACTGCGTATGTATACTGCAGAGCCAATACAAAATGGAGTAGGTGGTATCGATAACCTGCATCAACGATTTCGTGAACAAGAGGTGGCTATTTTTGAAAAACTTGGAGCGGAAGTGTTAGCAGTGTGGCAGCGATTAGATGATCCAAATACTTTGGTTTGGATGTTGGCTTACCGCAATCGAGCACACAGAACAGAGGTTTGGCAGGCATTTGGGTCCGATCCAGAATGGCTTGCTTTGCGCGAAAAATATCCGGTACCGATTTCAGCTGAGGTTTATATGATGAGCGCAACAGATTATTCTCATTTGAAGTAGTCCATTAGTTCAACTCAAGTAAAAGCCGGAGAAGATTGAATTTTTTCCGGCTTTCTTTTTCTAACGCGGTAATCGTTTTAAATTTAAGAGAATTTTACGGGAAATAAGCTACGCCACTTATGAGTGATCTCTCTGTTAGTATTTTTTTGATTTAAAGAGAGAACTTTGAATTAGATTTACAGCTCTACTAATATATTGAGGTTTACTGAGAAATTTAAACCTCAGACCTTCAGGCTTTATTATTTAATGAACAGGGAAATTAACTAGAGGAATATTATGTCGGATTCAGAAATTAAAGCGATGGTATCTGATTCAGAGCCTCCTATTTTTGTGGAGCGAGCCTTTACCACTCCTGTGAAGCTAAGCGAGGCAACGGTTGCTGTCGTAAGTTCAGCCTCATTGCATCATGCAGCACAAGAAGATTTCGCGCCAGCAGATGTAGGTTATCGTGTTTTGAAAAACAACAACCGTGATTATCAAATAGGGCACTGGAGCCCAAATTTCGATGTATTGGGATTTGCAACCGACATGAATACAGTAATCCCTTTGGATCGATTGGATGAGCTCGAAGAGCAAGGTGTCATAGGTAAAGTCTCAGATATCCATTTATCTTATGCTGGCAATCAATTTGATTTGAGTGCTATTCGTATGGACAGTGGTCCTGCAGGCGCTAGACTTTTAAAAGAAAAAGGCGTCGACATTGTTCTTTTCACTCCTGTATGACCTCTTTGCACGCGTACCGTGAGTACGTTAGCGCATGTTTTCGAAGTTGCGGGTATTGCAACAATCGCACTGGGATCTGTTCGCAAGCAAATTGAAAGCGTCGCACCCCCGCGTGGATTATTGTGTGATTTTCC
>Ga0302127_10000348_pt1 | contig 24780 bp, 30 predicted proteins | sample CB4_SCM_MG_FD_204452 | JGI IMG/M metagenome (GOLD analysis project Ga0302127, IMG submission 204452) | Marine microbial communities from Western Arctic Ocean, Canada - CB4_SCM | ecosystem: Environmental > Aquatic > Marine > Oceanic | place: Canada: Western Arctic Ocean | collected 2017-09-24
CATAATTTTTTTTTTAATTTGATTTATTGAATTCGTCGGATTCGTCTTCCGACTTGACGCCGATTTCGTAAAGATTTAAAATTTTAAGCACCGCACGCGCCATTGAACGTTTTTCGGCCATTTCCAAAACATAATGCGACAAAGTGTTGCCGTCCTTATATGTTGCGCCACGCAACGCCGAACCCGTTGTTTCCAATGTTTGTTCACCTAATATTGACGTTGCTTTAACGGACGCAAAATTTGGTTCACTTCTTATGATTTCATAAGTGACTGAAATTTTAGATTTCGCCATTATTTTTTCGATTCCGGATCGCGTCAAAATAACATAATTTTTGTGTGAAAATACGTCTTCCGGTGTTAATTCGTAATCAATATACATTGTTTTTAATTGTTCGCGATTTTTGTTTTTTTGTTCCATGGTTTTTTCTTTTTTGGTTTTACAAAGTTAATAAATTTTTGACAATATGCAATTATTTTTTATATATATTTCCGCCATAACTAGGCGTCGAATCGGCGTCAATTATACCACCCTTAACAACACGCAATCCGTTGACAATATCGCCACGCGTTGCGTTTTTGATTAATCTTTCCCATTTTGCAAAATTCCGATATCCGGAATCCACGCACGTTCGGAATGATTTTTCGCCGTCGTTAAAAAATAAATAATACATTGTCCCGCCCGTCTTTTGTGACGGAACGGATTTTTGGTTTTTGTAGTGAAATTTTTTATTCATTGTTTTATTATTTTAAAGGTGTTCGCCGCACGTTGGACAAAGGCCATAATCTTTAACGCATGGCGTGATTTCGTCGTTGCAACACGAAACATTGATCGGTTCTTTGTTTCCTTTTAAATACGTTTCGTGATCAATCACGGTTGTTTTTTGTAGTTTTTGCGCCTTTTGTTGCGCTTTTACTTCTTTTATTAAATTTTCCGTTTGTTTCTTCATTATCTTAATTTTTTTGTTGTGATCGTAATAACACCGCGCCACGCGTCCAACGTGTGAACACAAACGATTCCGGTTAATAAATGATTGGTTGCGACAACTTGGTGTCGATTAAAAATGTTGTAAATTGAACGAAATAAATTTTTCATGATAATTTGGTTTTTTTGGTTAATTAATTTTTTTTATTGTTTTTTCTAAGTCAACGCAAAAATCGTCAAAATCGGCCTTGTGTGTTTTGCCTTCGAAATCAAAATTGATTGTGATTTTTTTTGTAAACATGCAAACATAAACTTCATTTATTTGTGCGCCTTGTTTAATCATTTCACGAATTCGAATTCTTAATTTCTTTTGACGTTCTTGTGTGTGTGGGTTTTCCATAATATAAAAAGGCGGAACATAATGTCCCGCCCGTGTTTGTTTTATCTTGCGATTGCTTTTGCTAAATATGTAAAAAAGTGCATTATGTCACCGTTTAAAAAATCGATTTTAATTAATGTGTTTTTGATTTGTTTTTGTTGGTGCGTTGGTGCGATTGCAATGTGTTCAACAATTACGCCCAATGGAATAAAGTTTGTTCCGCTTTGTCCTTCAACTTCGATCATTGTTTCAATGTTGATGTTTTTTTCTGAAATTAGAGTGTTTAAATAGTTTGTCATTTTCTTTGGTTTTTTTTGGTTGGCAATATTGCCGTTGTTTCGTGGTGTAAAGATAAACGTTTTTTTATTAAATCAAACTTTTTTTCATTAAATATGCAAAAAACTTTCATTTACTAGGTTAAAATAAATTCATTATTTAATCAAATTATGTGAAAATTGGCAAATTAAACCTTCGTTTTCGTCCCAAATGAACGCTTCGCACGCTTGAATTGCGCCTTTATATCCTTTAAAATTATGCCATGCGTCCGTTCCGCTTAGTGAACGCATGAAACGAATAACAATTCCTTTGTGTTCTTGCGTTGCCATGAATTTAATTTCCTTTTTATGATGTAAATGTCCAATATGAATTTCGCGAAATTGCGTTGACGCCCATAATTTTGGAACTTCGGACGCCACTAACAACGGCAAATCAATAATTTTTTCATTGTTTCCGTGCGTGTAACTGATTAAACAATTTCCAAATTTATAATGTTTCCTTGGTGTTGGTTGATTGTTAACCTCGACGTTTGGATTGTTGAAATACCAACACGACAACACGTCACCAACGTAAAATGATCTTTCCCAATCGTGATTCCCTTGGACAATAACAACGTCAACCGGCGCAACCTTGGATAATAAATCAATTCCGGCGATCAACAATTCCCGTCCGGCCTTAAATGTTTTTTGCCAACGAACGTCTTCGTCTTGCGGTGTTCCGGCCGACGTTTGGTTCAATCTTGTGTCCGAATTAAAAAAATCGTTGCCAACGGGAAAAACAATCCTTTTGATGTCGTAACCTTCCGAACGTTTTATAATGGCGTGAATCGCCGTTAAAAACCGTTTGGACGCAATTTTCGTGTCGTAATTGTCGCCGGTTTCTAAACCCCAACATAATTTCCCAAAATGTAAATCGAAAATGTTAATTTCCAACAAATGTCCATTGTCAATTTTTTTATATTCTAATTTTGGATATTTCGGCGCAAATGATTGAACTTCGTTAATTAATTCGTCGCGTAATTTTTTGATGTTTAAAATGTCCGTGTTCTTTTTTAACCACGCCTTTATTTGAAACAAAGGTTCAACAATAATCGTCCCTTCGACATTTGATCCAACTTCCCATTTATTAACAACATAACGTTCAATTTCCCAAACGTCCAAATCAATTTCGCAATGTTTAATTAAATCGTCAATGTTTTTGATTCGTGACGATCGTTTGGTTTCTACGGTTGCGCCTTTTTTGTTTTCGTCAAAAACAATTTCGTTTCCACTATTTGCCGAACGAACCGCCAAATCCAAACAATGTTTTTGGATATGTTTTGGAAATTTTCGTAATTGTGTGATTAAAGATTGTAAATCCGTTGTCCAATGTGGCCGAAATTGTTTGTGTGTTGGCCGCACGATTATTTTTTAAATAAACGTTTTAACACCAAAAACCCAATCAAAACGGCCGCAATAATAAACGCCCAATTTTTCATTTCTTTTGAAAATGGCGGTTTTTCTGCAATGATTTGTTCAATCGGAATTTCGTGTGTAATAAAAACCGTGTCCGCGATACATTCACCGGTTAAATAAACAACCGAATCAATTCGAATGTATTTGATTTTTATTTTATCGCGTTCAACAATTATCGTGTCGTTAACATTGCCAAAAACAAAAGACGTGTCAACCGAAACGTTGTTGAAAAATATCGTGTCCGACAATCGGATCGTGTCCGTTGGTTGTAACAACTCCGGAAATTTCTTTGTTAATACAAATATTTTTTCCTTTGCCTTTTGTTTTTGACATTCGTAACGTTTAACGGGTGATTTTAAAGCACAACACCCCGTTAAAACAAACAATAATAAAATTGCTAATATTTTATTTTTTACAATTTTCATTTTTATTGCAACAACCGGACGGACGTTTTGTTTCGCCGTAAATGTAACCAATCACAAACGGTGATAATGCCGCGAAATATGTTGCCAATTCTGTTAAATTCGAACCGTTTTCGATTCCTTTTAAACCGAATATGATCCAACACGCAATCATTGTTGTTGTCATGATTGCTCTTTTTGATGTGAATAAACCTAATATATTTTTCATTTTTCTATTTTTTAAATTAATTATTTTAATTGAAATAAATATTTTTCATTGTCAATCCAATGGACGTGCAATAATCGGAAACAATAAAAGACGGACACGCTTTGTTCGAAAACTGATTGTGTCCCGCAACCAAAATGTCGGGGTGACGCAAAATTTCGTGTTTAATATAAGTTTGCAGCGTGTCGCATTGCTTATTGTTCAACGTGTTTTTGGGCTTCTTTGTCTTTTTATCCAACCCGCCAACATAACAAACGTGTTTTGATTCGCTGTTTATACCACGAACACCCCATGTCATTTCCGAACTTTCGATTATTTGATCGTTTGGATTTGTTCCTTCTGCAAAGTGCATATTATGCAACGCACCGTCAATTGTAATCAAATCCGAATATCCAACACGGCTCCAATTTCGCCCATTTTTTCCCATGTGCCAATCCTTGATTTGTTCGGGACGTATGTCGACGCCTTCATAAGTTGCCGAACAATGAATAACAAGATATTTCAATTTTGCCATGGACAAAAATAAATATTTGTTTTATCGTTTCGTCGCAATTATTGGTTAACGACTTGTTTTTAATTTTTGTTGAATTGTTTTTCTTTGCGAAATTAACTTTGATGTTTCGTCTTGATTTTCCCGAACTTTTTTCTTTTTTAAACGTTTATCAATATGATTGATTTTGTTTAAATTTTCCAAATGCAATTTATTTTTACCGTTTCTTTTGCTCATTCCAATTTTTTATTTCTTTAATAACTTTTATTGTTGTCCAAATTATCGCAACCGAATAAGATATTAATTTTAGTTTCATTTCCATTTCTGACATGCTTATTCCAATTGCGCCAATGTTTAAAAAAATCGTCAATGGACAAAATCGTTCAATTATTGTTTGCATTTTTAAAATCATTTAATTTATTAACTTTGAATCAATCTTAATGTTGAATTTACAATTAAATTTGCGGGCAATTCTGACGTGCAACGAATTATTGGAACAATAATGTCGGTGTTGACAAAAGAATAGGCGGCCGGATTTATTATAAAACATGTATATTTGTTTTTATCAATCGGAAACGCCGTAATTGTCGCCGGATCAATAATTAATTCCGAACCTTCCGTTGGTTCTTCGCAATTCGGTTTCCAAACGGCGAATCCAATTTCACAAATAACGGCTTCGTCTGAATAAACCATTCCTTGATACGAATACAAATCCGGATTTGGTGAATCAACCCAATGCAACGAACCGCCCATTGGGATTTGCGTCGGTATGGGCGTAATTGGTGCGGGTGCGCCACCACCTAAATTCATTGTAAAACCCAATTCGTTGTAATCGTGGACTTCGCCGCAACGTAACCCGCGACAATACCAATTTGTCGTCGATCCGCCTTTGCCGCCTTTTGGTGCGCCTTCGTAACTAAAACAACCACGCAAAGAATGCACGGAATGCGACGCACCGCCACCGCCGGTTGAATTAATCGTCACGTCACCCAACCCCGTTGTTGGTGAAATTGTGACATTTGTTCCGGCAATTATTTTTGTAACATTATCGGACGGGTGATCGTCAACCGCCCATATTAAAGCGCCGGACGAATCTTTTGTTAATTTTGTATTGTTTGCAGCGCCCGCAAATCCTTTTGGAACGTGGATTTGTGCGTCGGTTAAATCTTTGTGTAAATTTGACATTTTATTTTTTTTTGTTTTTTGTTTTTGGTTTGTTTTTATTATCGAATTGTGAAACACAAACGGCGATTCGTTGTGTTAAATTTGGAAAATCTTCGGACATGATTTCCGTTTCAATACAACGCGAAATAAACGCGTCTTTTGGTTCGTCTTTGTTTGGTGTTGGCAATGGCATAATTTAATAAATTATCATGCCATGTTGTTTTGAAACTCCATTTTTTGTGTTTCCGCAATCAACCGTGTTTGCCGATTTATATTCCGGAAAATCCGTTGCGTTTTCATCTAAAAATTCGATCATTGCTTGCAACATAACATTTCCGCGTCGATATGTGTCTTGTTTATAAACGTTCAATGTTTTGGCGTCAACCGCTTTTGAAAATTCCGGCATGGCCGTGACGATTCCACTTGACGTTGAATTATCTTGGATTTCGTTAATAACTTCAAATCGAACGAACCATGAAAATGTTGGAACCAACCATTCGGCCAAAAATGCCATGTCTTCGGGACTTGGTGAACCAACCGGAACGGCATTAAAAACTTTTTTTAAATGCAAATAATAATCGTCGCCAATCGCACTTTTTAAATGTGCGAATTCTGCCATTTGAATTAAATTGTCCGATATTAAAAACGGATCGGTGTTTTGATTTGTGAACGCAAATTGAATTGTTTGCGCCGCCGTAATCAACGGATCATAAGCCAAATAATTATTTGTAATTGCCATTTATATTTCTTTTTTTGTGGACAACATTTGATCGCCAAATTCCGTTGCTTCGAAACCTAAAACCAAACGTTGTTCGTTAATTGTTAAAACCGCACTTGGGACAATATCAGATAAAAACGAAACCGGCGGTTCGTAAATGATTTCGAAATCGTCAACGTCCAACGCCGTGTTGTCTTTTATTATTTTTTTAATTTTTCCAAAAACCAATCCTTCGACGTCTTTTATTACCGTTCCCATTACCATTTCCCACGCAACACGAATTTCGTTTCCGGTTGAACTTAATTTTCCGGAACTAACAATTCCCGACATTGCCGGTTGCCAACGGTGCGCCGTGATTATGTTTTGCGACGTTAATTTTTGCAATTCCATAAATGATCCGTCCGATCCGTCGTTTAATACGGTGATATTTGCCGGCGACGTGTCGCCATTTTTAACCAAAAACAAAATCTTTGAATTATTACCTTTGCCCGTCCATTTTTGTTGTGCTTCTTTTACTAATTTTTCCGCTTCTTCTTCGCCCATGTCGCCGTTGATTTCAACGATTGCCGACGGCGTAAAATTATTTTTAAATTTACTTTCGTTATAAGTTTGCAATTCCCAATCGATTGACAACCACGACATTGCAGCCACGAAATCCGGCAACCCGTAATAATTAAATGTCGGTTCGTAATCTTTAAATTGAACGATTGACGTATTTTTTTCAAACTCCGGATAAACCGGAACAATCGCCGTGTCTTCTTTTGACGTTCCGTATTTTTGCCAATCGGGGTGAATGTAAATATATTTTTGATCCTTTGAAACTCGACATTTCGTTGCGTCAATATGAAATAAATTGATTCCGCCTTTATGCCTAACGATTTGCATGTAAGCATTTCCAAACGAATAATAATCGTCAATAATTCGGCCGTAAACTTCGCGCATTGAATCGCCGGTGTTTACGTCGTCAATAAAATTTTGGACGTTTGGATTTTCTGAATGAAATTCCTTGCCAATAGATAAAATTTTCTTTTGCCCTAAAATTGAACGGTGCGTTGGCGATTGTCGCGCCACTTCGGCCAAAAATTGCGGAAATAAATTGTCTTCGCCAAAAGGAATAAACGGTGTTTTTATAGTTTTTAAATCTACATTTTCACGGATTTTTTCCGGAACACCTACATTAAAAACGTCAAATTTCGTGAATCCAATTTTGTTGGCCGCCGATTTAATCGTTTGGTTCGTTGTTTTCTTTTTGCTCATTTTTTACGGATTTTTTGGATTCTTTGGATTCCGTTATAAAAACGCAACCTTCGTTTAATAATCGTTTTAACATTTTTTGATCGCACGAACTCGGCGAATATTTTTTTCCGTTAAATCTAAATGATTTGGAATTCGCAATGTTTGGAATTAATTTATATTTTGCCATTTGTTTTTTTTTAAATGATTAATTTGTTTTTGCTAAAATACAAAAATTTTGCATGTTGTCAAAAAAAATTGGGAACACTTTTGAAAATGTTCCCAATCTAATTTCAATTCAAATTTTGAACCTATTTTAAAATATATTCTAAACCGGAAACGGTGCCGACGCCGTGTCGCCGTCGAACTGTCTTGGATATTCACCTTGTTGCGTTGTGATAGTGATAGCCGTTCCGTTTGCGTCTTGTAGTCCAACACCGGACGTTTCTTCACCCGTTGCGAATTCCATGTAAGCCGTTTCTTCGAATATTTCGTCCCAACCTAAAACGAATTTATAAGTTAATGCAACCGGTGACGCCGTTCCGTCGCCGCAATCGTCCGCATAACTTTCAACAACCGCCGTGATTCCGCAACTTGTAACCAATTCCATTAAATCGTGGTTTACAACTCCCGTCACTTTTGGAATGTAAAATTCCAATGTCACTTCAATTAGTGTTGATCCGTTTTCCCTTGTTGCACTTGCCGTGAAACCCGCGCTTCCTCTGTCGAATTCCCATTTATAAAATAGATCGGTTCCGGGCGCCACCATTGTTACCGCCGTGTAACCGTGCGTTCCGGCCGTTGTGTCCGGCGTAAAAGACGCTATTTCGTCCGTATTTGCCAACCAAATTGTTTTTAACCCGCCACGTCTATTTCTATCGCAACAAATTACATTATGTCCTGTTGTTATACTCATGATTTTATTTTTTTAAAGTTTATTATTTGTTTTATTAATATCCAATTTGAACCAATGAATCGTGTAAGAATTGAACGCCCAATTTGAAATATGCTCTAACATAAACTTTTTCCGTCAAATCGTCGTAAAACATTTTCATTTCACCTTCCGGATCGTTCGTGTCCGTTCCAACTGCTAAATTTTGTTTTGCAACATAACACGCGCAAACGTCGTCCGTGATTCCTAAGTCCGCGATTGCAGCGTCCCAACCATACATTGGAATTACTTCGACACCTCTAAAATAAACTTTCATGCTTCCGTCAACTAATTGTGAAAATCCTTCCGCATTTCCTAAATCTTCTAACGACGTTAAATAATCGTCATACATTAAACGTGAACAATAAATTCCTTTGTCCCTTGTTTCAACTCCTTGTAATGCGCTTGGTGCCGCCGTCCACATTGCACGCAATGCAACGATTGCGTCACCCGCCGCCCATGCGCCGGAATTTGCGATCGTTACTTTATTCCCATTAACAGTTGCGTCCGCTTTTAATAGTGTCCACCAACCGTCGGTTTGGTTGTAACAACTTGCTTTGCCAACCGTTGTGTCAACGTCACCCCACCATGCAATTTTTACAACGTCATTTGCGATTCCGTTTCTAACATTTTGCAAAATTGTGTCCATTAATGCCGTCCCTTCTAAATTGAAAACGTTAATTCCGTTTCTGAAACTTTCTTCTAAATACGTTCCGAAAAATGCGTCTTGACATTGTGAAACCGCCACGCGCATTCTACCCGCCGTAATTACTTTGTCATTTACGTTGAATTCGCCGCTTTCGTCGCCACCGCATGTTGTGTATTTCTTAACGATACAAGATAATGCGTCCGCCGTGTAAAGATTCATTTTATATTTTACGTTTGGAATAACTCTGAATTGCATTAAATCCGAATCCCTAAAAATCGGTTCTAAAAACAATTCATTAAAATTTGCGCCACTATAAGTTGCCGCGATATTGTCCATTGCTACATTTGCCATAATTTTATTTTTTTATGATTGATTAATTTGTTTTTATTATTACGCTTTACGCTTTAACGTTGAAACCATTGCGTTAAAAAATGCCGCGTTTGGATCAACCGTTGTGTTTTCAATTATACTTGGATCGCCGTTTGGTGTTACGTCCGTTTTTCCGGCTTTTATTTTTGAAATTGTCGCCGTCAATTCTTCAATTTCGGAATTTGCAATCGCCAACGCTTTTGCTTCTGCGTCCGCTTCTTCTTCTTCTTCTTCTTTTACTTCTTCCGTCATTCCCATTTTTTCTTCAATGTCATGGATTGCGTTTTCTAAATTGTCAACCCTTGATTTTAATTCTTCATAAGTTAACGCCCAATCCGTGTCTTCTGCGGTTGATTCGTCTTCGTCGCCTTCTGCATTTTTTACAACGCCCAACATTGATTTGATTTTTCCAATTAAACTTTCGTCGTTCGAAACTTCTTTTGTTTCAACAACATTTTCATTTTGCGTATTTTCCGCCATAACGTTTGTTTTTGTTTTATTAATTATTTGATTTATTTTTTCGCTTGTAATATTTTCGAATTTTGAAATATCGTAATTGTTTTCCACCTTGATCGATTGCGTGATTCCGCTAATTAAACCCAATTCCATTGTTTCTTCTGAATTGAACCATGTTTCAACGTCCATTAAATTAATATAATGATCGGAATCATGTTTTGATTTTGACGCATATATAGACGCAATTTCATTTCGAATTTTATCCAAAATGTTTGCGGTTTTTCTTAATTCGTTTGCGTCGCCACCGGACATTGCAAATGGATTGTGAATCATAAACAAAGAATTTTCCGCCATTTCGATTGTGTCGCCGGCCATTGCAATAACGGACGCAATCGACGCCGCAATTCCTTCGACTTTCGTTGTGACTTTTTTAGAATGGTTTTTTAATGCGTTGTAAATTGCCAATCCGTCAAAAACCGAACCACCCAATGAATTGATGTGAACGTCAATGTTTTTATCTTTGATCGTTTTTAATTCGTCAATAAATGATTTTGCGTTTACGTCGTGACTTCCGACTTCCGAATAAATATACACGTCCGCCGTGTCGGATTTTGCGTTGTTTTGAATTTCGAACCAATTTGAATTTGCCATTGCGACAAAAATAGAAATGATAAAAATTTCTTTTACGAAATAATAGGAATAAAAAAACACGGGTGTTTGCCCGTGTCTTTTAAAGTTTGTTTTTAAACCCTTATTAATTTTGACTTGGGTTTAATGACATGATTGTAATTGATTTGTCGGACGCATTTCTTATTTCCGCGTTTTCTTGTAACCAATCAATCAATGAAACTTCGTTTCCGTCTTCATTTGTGAATGTGAATGTTTTTTCGTCAATGTCGATTGTTAATTCGTTCATTTTGTTTTCACTCCATTGATCAAACATAAACATTTCGTCCGTTGCCCATTTGTTGTGGATAAAAATTAATTCTAACAAACGATTCATTTGTTGTTTTTGTTCGATTCTAACCGAATGTGCTAAATTACTAAAATCAAATTTTGATTCCTTTAAGGTTACGAACGGGTTTCTTGGTGTGATTGGTAAATTTTTCATTTTGTTGGTTTTTTTTGGTTTGTTTCAAAGGTTTGTCCCTTGATTCTGACGTAAAGATACAATTAAAACCCGTTTGGCAATGGAAAAATCAAACTTTTTTTCACTTTTTTAAACTTTTTTTGCTTTTACCCTAGTAAATCAGTAATTAAAAACGCTTTTTTTCTTTGTTTTTTTGTTGTTTTCCTTGATTTTCACCTTATAATCACCCAAAATTGTTTCGTTTTTGGTGAATTTTGGACGGTATTTGTAGACAATTCCCTGAATTTGACGATCCGACAAATCGTATTTAATAGACAAATCCATGAACGTGTGTGTGACATGGCCTTTGTTTTGTCTTAATATAGTGTCAAAATCTAATATGATTAAATAATTCCGAATTCGTGTTGGTTCGCATAAACCTTTTTCGGTTAAATGATAAACAACGTCTTTTGGTGTTGCGTATTCACCAAAACGCGTTTGGACTTCGTTCCAAATAATATCGATAAAATCGACAACAAATTTTATTTTATTTGGTTTTGCCATAATTTATAAATTCGTTCCATAAACCCAACCATTTTTTTTGCACAACCGCCGCAACCAAAAATATTTGATTTTGCGTTTGGATCAACATGTCGTTGAAAATAAACCAACAATTCCATTCCCAATCCATTGGGAATTGTCCACGCACCGCGTGCGTCTTTGTGCGAAATTAATTGTGACATGATTCGACAAATTTCGTCTTTGTCTTCTTGCGGTATTTTTTCGGCAATTTCTAATTCTCGATTTTTCATTGTGTCAAAAATAGTTTTTTTATATATAGGTATCGGCATAAATAAAAGTTTTTTTTAACAAAGGAATGTTTATTTTACCATTTGTTTATTGGACATTTTCCGTCGAATTCTTTTGTGACACTTGTTTTTGCACTTAATAAACATTTGCAAAGTGAACACGAATCATAATTAAACAACGCCAAAAACTTATTGGAACGTTTATCGCACTTTTTACAAATTGCCATTCTTTTTTGTTGTGTCTTTTTATCAACTGTAAACATAATTTATTTTTTAAAATGAAACCCGTGATTGAATTGTTTTGACTGATTCTTGCGATTGTGTGACGTCCGCTTCGACTAACAAAACTTGTTGATTGTTTAATTGATCGATTAACGCGTCGGCAATAAAAGATTCCGTCGGTTGATCGTCCGCGTCAAAAGACATGCCACCGTCCGCAAATACCATTCCGCCGGACGCGAATTTTTTTCCGCCGCCGGCAACATTCATTTTTGACAACATTGGTTTAAACATTGCCGTTGAACGTTTATTGATCACGGCTTCGCCGCCTTCTAATTCCGCAACACGTCCGCCAACTTTGAATTTTTCACCGCCGTTTGCGTGTGATTTTCCAACAACCATTCCGCCCGTTGCAAAAAATGAATCGTCCAACACGCCACCCAACGCGGCCGTTGGAACCGGTTGCGCGTTTATCGTTGCAATTTGTAACCCCGTCATGACAACCGTTGCGGCAATTAAAACGCCTTTTATTATTGCGTCGGCCAACGGATTTCCCGTGATATTTCCTTTTAAAATATTCATGATTGCGGTTGCGCCACCTATTACGGCTTGCGCCTTTTGGAATGCTTTGTCTTTTTTAAATTGCGCAATTTTTAACGCCAACATTTCGTCGTCGTGCTTTTTTGTAATGTCTTCTATTTTTTGCGTTCTAACTTCGTCCGTGTCAATTTCGTATTGTGCGGAATCTTTATATAATTTAACTTCGGCGTCCCGTTCTTTTGTCATTACGCCCAATCGCGTGCTTAATTTTTGATTTTGCAATTCATTAAATGAAGACAATAAATCGCCAACAACTTGCAATCCGATTTGGATTGAATTAATCATGTCTTCGCCGGTGAACCCTTCGCCGTCTTCGTCCGAACCAAATAAAATTTTATTCATGAAACCACCTTGGACGTCTTGATCTTGCAATTGTTCTTCAAAAACTTCAATTTCACCCTTTAATCTTTTGATGTTGTCGATTTGTGCTTGCGTTGATATGTCGGACGCTTCGGCGGTTTTTAATGCCAAATCCAATTCGGTTTTTGCAATTCGTAACGCCAACGTGATCCGTTCTTTTGCAACGTCCGCGCCCGCGTCTTCTAATGCTTGCAACACGTCTAATTGTCGATTGTCCAAATCAATTTGTGATTGTGTTTTTTTCGCCAAATCTTTTAAACTATTAATGTAAACGTCCGTTTTGGCATTAATTATTTCGTATTGTTCCGCCAACTGATCGTCGACAACTTTTAAATCGGCTTTTGCTTTTTTAATTAAACCCGTCGCAATCGCAACCTTTGTGGCCGTCTTGGTTTCGATTTCTGCAATCCTTTTGTTTTTGTCTTCGGCGGACATGGCGGCCGCTTCTTCTGAATTAATAAATTTATTTTTTTCGATTTCACCTTCCGTGATTGATTTCTTCAATGCTTTGTCGTAAACGCCAATTTCACCGGCCAACATTTGATATGCCGTTCGTGAAACCTTCGCCGATCCACCGCTTGATTTTGTGACATTTGTTAATTTTCCCAATGCCTTTTCACGTTTTGCGTAAATTTCGTTTATTTGCGTTTCTAATTGATCGGATTTTGTTTGCAACCCGACTTCGACTTCGTGCAAATTATTGTTCGTTTCTATTACGTTCCCAACCTCACGTCGTAATTTTAAAACGTTTTTGGATTGCGCACTTTCGGCCAAACTTTGATCTTCGGTTGCCGTTGTCGCCAATTCGATTGTTGCTAATTCTTGTTCTTTTAAATATATTACGGAACTAATTTGTCCGGCTTCTTGATCGTATAGTTTCGCGGCCATGTAACCGTCCGATCGTGCGCTAGCGGATAAATTTGCTTGGATTTTTTCGTATTTTTTAAAGGAATTGTCAATGGCGTTTTGATTTTCTACGACGTCGTTAATTGCACGTTCGTTCATGCTTCCTAATTTTTTCCCGTCTTCGATTAATTGCAACGTGTTCCGCGCGCCGGCGTTTGCTCTTGTTTTTTCGGCTTCTGCTAATGCTTCCGACGCGGCTTTTGTTGTTAATAGGTTTTCCGCTTGTTTGTCGATTGATTCTTCGATTTGCTGATCCAATCCTAATTGTTCTTCTAATAAAACTTTTAATTCTTCCGACGAACCGTCTAAAATTATTCTTCTTTTTATTGCGTCAATTGTCGATTCCATTGCCGCCGTCAACACGTCTTGCAATTTGGCTTCGTTTTTTAAATTTCTAATATTGGTTCCGGCAATCTTGTTGAATTCTTTTAATTTTGTCAACCGTTCGTTTTCCGTTAAATTTTTGTCTTGGATTTGTTTCGTTAACAATTTTAAATTGGCCAATTCTTTTAATTGTTTCTTTTGATATTTGTCTTGAATTTTTTCCAACTTTGTCATTTCAACGACGGTTTCTTCTACTGCTTCCGTCACCTTTGATTGTTCACCGGCCGCGTCGCCGGACGCCGAACCCCAATCCATTAATAACGAAATTCCCGTAACTAATAAACCAATAAACATTCCGATTGGATTTGCATAAATTGATTTACTAAATAAATTTGTTGCTTTCTCGGCAACCCAATTCGCGGCCGCCGTTGCATATAAAGCGATTTTTTCCGCGATCAATGCGGTTGTTAATGCGCCCGTATTAAATGCCGTGGCCAATACAACCAACCCATAAGCGGCCGCGCCGATCGCAACGTCTTTGAAATTTTGAACTAAAAAAGACAATCCACTAAATAACAACCCAACGGCGTCAACAATCAATGTTAATGCCGGTTCTAATGATTCGAATAATTCAATCACAAAACCGCCCGCCGCGCTTGACGCTTCGTCTAACGAACCCTTTAATGAATCACGCATAACATTGGCCATTTCTTCCGCCGTTCCGGCCGCGTTTTCGAATTCTTTTGTTAATTTTTGAACTTCCGGCGCGCCGGACGCTAGCGTTGCAAATGCGGCAACCGAACGTTTATCCGTTAAACCCAACATTTCTTGAACGTCCGTTCCGCCTTCGTATAATTCATTTAACGCCGGCAACAACTGATCGATTGACGTAACCGAACCGCCCAACCGTTGTGATAATGCCGAATTCGAATCGGCTAATTTTAGAAAAATTCCTTTTAAAGACGTTCCGGCCGTTGACGCGTCAATTCCGGCGTTGGTTAATTGTCCCAATATTGCCGTTGTCCCTTCTAATGAAAAACCCAATTGTTTTGAAATCGCACCGACTTTTGGAAATGCCGTGTTGAATTTTTCCAAATCCAATGCGGTTGACGCGAACGCTTTCGCCAAAATATCCGTAACGTTGGCCGCTTCGGACGCGTCCATTTTATAAGTATTTAAAACCGACGCAACAACCGTTCCGGTTTCCGCCAAATCTTTATTAAATGCGAACGCTAAATCTAAAACACTTGATGTCATTGCGACAATTTCCGTTGGATCAAATCCTAGTTTCGCCAATTCCGTTTGTAGGCCGGCAACTTCGCCGGCGGTGAATGCGGTTGTCGATCCCAAATCTTTTGCGGTGTCCGTTAATATTTGTAATTCAACAGTTGTTGCGCCACTAATAACACCAACTTGTTTCATTTGAAATTGAAAATCCACGAACGTTCCTAAAACCCGTTGAAACGTTTTGAACGCCATAATCACCGCGCCAATTCCAACGGCAACGCTAGTCAATGATTGTTTATAATTCCCAACATTCCGTTGATTTCGTCCCATTGCCGCGTCCATTTTTTTCAATTGATCCGTGTTTGTCTTCATTTTATTTGACAACGACGTGAACGCTTTGTTATTTTTTCCCATTGGATCGGCCAATTTCCGCAATTCGGCGGAATATTTCGCGTTTGCTTTTACTAGGGAATTATAGGATTTGGAATTGTCGGCCGCCGCTTTTGCGTTTTTAATTAATTCCGTTTTCCCTTTGTTTAATTCGCCGCGTAAACCTTTTAATTTTGTTTCGGCCGTTATTACTTTCGCGTTGTATTGATCTTGCGTTTGTCCGGCTTTTTTGCCTTCTTTTTGTAATTCCTTTAATTCCGCCGACGTTTTATCAATTTCGGTTTTTAATTTTACCATTTGATCCGTTCCTTCGACTTTGATGTTTATAATTGTGTCTAGTGTTGCCATAATTTATTTTTCTTATAATGTTTTTTCACTTAGTAAACAACGGACATATTGATAACGCGGCGTTGTTCCGACTTGTATTGTGTGGAATTTTATTCCCGTCATTACTTCCATAATTTCACCGGCCGGATTTTCATAATAAACAACACCGCCGCCGCCTTCTAACATTAACCCCCCGTTGTTAATTGCCAACGCCGTTTTCCCGTTGTGTGTCAATCTGATTGGTTGTGATGATTGCGTATAATTACCGGAACCAATAACGATTCCGCTTCCGACTTGAATTTGTTTTCCAATAGAAATTCCGCCCGTTCCTACATTGTAATTATTTCCAACATTTCCGCCCGTCACCCCTAGTTGTGTTGGAATGCGTGTCCCGTCGCTTGCGTATTGTGTATTTTCTGCTAAATTACTCGCGGAACGTGACGTGACAACTGTTTTTGAAACCGCATTCGTTGGTGTTGAAATAAATGTTTGGTTCGCAATGTCTAGCGACGACGTCAAATATTTTCCGTCAATTTTAATTGCGCCGTCTTTTACTAAACGAACGTTGTAATCCGTCCATTGCGGCGTTAAGTTTGCGCCAAATCCTTTGTTTATTTTTACCGGTTTAACGGGACGCGTGTTTCTATATTCAAATAATTCAACCTTTGTTGGTTGGTTTGTTCCGGCTTTGTAGTCCGTTATTTTATTCATGATCCAATATGTGTCCGCTTGTCCGCCTTCTAAATAAATCAATTTTCGATAATCTAAATTCGCAATGTCGGCGGTTGTCAATTTGAAATATGCCATTTTTACAACGGGACGTTTTAATAAACTTAAAATGTGAAATTCCCAAAACATTTCATAAAGGCCATTCGTTTGTTGATATGGCGGCGGCGTTGGAACAACGTTAATGTCGGAATTTTCAAAATAAAGTGACGGCGCATTAAATGTGGTTGCGCCTAACGTTAGCGTTCCGCCTAACGAACCAACTTGATCCGAATAAATTCCGGCGAACGGATATTCTTTTAAATTTTCGTGCGGTGATGTTAAATCGTTAAAACCCCAACGCCATGTGTTTGCGCTAATTGATCCGTCGGCCTGATTTAACGGTTGCATTCCATACCATGTGAAAATTCGTGGATTGAATTCCGTTAATTTGTCCGGCAACCCCGCGTTTAATTGTGTCGCCCAAATTGACGAATATTCGCCATGGATCACGGGAATAAATGGTTGTTTGTCGGCCGCCATGTTATTTGAACACGTTTTATCATAAAACATGTAGGTTGGTGAATAATAATCGGAACCGATTTTTTGATCTTCGTTTAAATATAATTCGCCCAAATCCAACGCATGCGAACCCAATTCACAAATTTGTCCACGACGTCGATTTCGTTCCTCAACCATAATGTCGGCCGAATCGTTTTCATAAGTAAAACACAAATCACGTTTTAATGAATTATAAATGTATTTGTTTTGCTGAACTGAATCGTGATCCAATTTGTCCGTCCAATCGATTGCTTCCGTGTAATCTTTAAAAAATGAATCGCGCGGTTCAACCAAAATTGTTTTTGTCGATTCGTCCGATTGCCAAAATAAATTGAACAACCCCGTCAATCCATTAACCCAATCCAATTGCGTTGTGTCGCACGGCAACAACAATTCCAAATCAACGGAACCGCCCGGAATTATTACCGGATCAATCGTTCCGGAAAATTCTTGCGCGCGTGCGCGATATTTCATTTGGCATATTTCGTCCGCCGCAAAACCACCCGTTTGTCCGGCTTCCGTTCCAACCATGTTGACTTCGCCGTAAAGAAAAACGCGATCTTCGGCGTCAACAATATCAATTTGAATTCCGGAAAATGATAATTTCTTTGTCAAATTTGAGTGTCCAACCAACGAATAATCGTCGTTGAATAATTGTTGCGTGTTATAACGTGCGTCACTTACGGGATATATTGTTCCCATGTCGTTTTGCGAATTCAAATGCGTAAATCCTTCGCCGTGAACAACATGTGTTGTTCGTGTCGAATGTTTGTAATGCATTAAATAAACGTTGAAAACATAAGCCGTTCCGCAATAACGATCGTAACCAAATAAATTGATTTGCGACGGATATCCAACCCCACCGTCGCCGGTTCCTTGAATTGTCGGAAACATTCCGCCCAACTGATAAGGCGGCCACGGATCGTATTGTTCAACCGGATTTGTGATTTCGTATTCGTTATTCATTTCCAACGTCATGGAACCGGAAAATTCGTAAACGCCTAAATATGTTGTTTTAAACATTGACGTGTCCGTCCATGGAATTTCATTTGAACTTAAAAACGGATAAGGATAAGACAACCCCGCCGCCGGATTGTAATACCACGGTTCGCATTCAACGCAAAAATAATCATGTCCGATTGTTCGCCATGGATATGCCGTCGAAACGGTTGTTCCGCCAACCAAAAGACACGGATTGTCCATGTAATACCACGGCGTGTTTGCCGATTGTCCGCTTCCGTTGTTGTTATACATGGAATAATTTGCCCAATACCAACCCGCTAAGAAATAAGGATCGGACAATGTAAAATCGTTAACGTCAAAAGGTGAATTCTGCATGTTAATAAATGGCGTGATGTCTTCAACCGTCATTTGTCCGGCCGGATCGCATGTTGCGCACGTTAATTGTAAACCATAACTTTGCCCGTGCCAATCGTTGCCCGGAATTGTGCAATTTAACAATGTTGGCGTTTGGTGATAATAGTCCAACGGCGTTTTCCATGGCGTGACGTCGCCGGTTTCATAGTCGAACGAATATTCTTCAATCACGGCGGCCGTGTTGACAAAATCTTCCATTGGAATATATGAAACCAAACGTTTAAACCACGACGTTTCAAAAAATGTCGATTGCAGCGTGTAACCTTGTGTTGCAAACATACATTTCAACATGTTGTAAAAATAAAATGCCGGTGACATGTCGGACGGTGTTGGAATACCTTCGCCGGTTGTTAAATCTTCGAAATTCCATTTTCCCGTGTTAACCAATGGATAAACCATGTGCGTTTGTGTTGGAACCCCGCCTTGTGTTAATATTTCGCCGGCTTCGCCAAACGCCCATGTGTCTTGAATGTTTTCCCTTTCCCATGTTGCAATTACGGGCGCATGCGGAAAAAAGTTTCCGGCCGAAAAATCAATATCGCATAAATTTAATTCGGACAATGCGTTCACCCATTTAAAGTTTTCGCCAAACACTTGACATTCATAAGATTTCGGAACTCCTTTATATTTTGTTCCTTTGATTTGAAATTTTCCGGCCAACACCGACATGCCGTCAATGAAAATAAATGCGTCGTAATTTTCGACGTAAAGGTGTGAATCATAAAGTGATTCGGAAAATAAATTTTTTAAAACCGTGTTGTTGTGTCCGGTTGCCGGAATTGAAAATGTTTTTGAATACGAACCTTTTGACGATTGCGGATCTTGAACGTCTTTGATTGAATAAGTTAATGCCAACGGAAAATCCGTCACCTTTTCAACGTCTAAATTATAACGTTCTAATGTGTTGACGTTAAATATTTGGAATTCAATGTTTGGTGTATATTGCGCCATTTGGTTTTGTTTTTAATATCTTGGATTTCTTTGGTTTACGGCCATTTCAAATTGGAATTTCAACGACGCGTAATTGTCTTGTGTTTTTGAAACATTTACGTTTCCGCTTTTTATTACTATCGGATAAAACACATAGGGGTGTTCGTATGCGTCCATTCCTAAGTCGGCGCCCATAACCCTTAATTGTGCAACTTCCGTGTGTTTCAAATAAACTTGTGTTGACGATAACATTTCCGCAAAGTGTGTCGCCAAATCTTTACGCATTAATTGTGTGCTAACTGTATAACGTTCAATATTTTGATTACTCCAATTTGATTTTCCAAACGCCATTGTTTCTTTCCAATCGTGATATCCTAACGTTTTTTCAAAATCTTCAAATTTGTTTTTTACTTTTTTTGTAAATTTTCCGTTACTTGTCACCATGTCGTAACCGCCCAACATATTTTTAAAAACAAATCGCATGTAACCGCCGTTTTTAATACACGATCGATCAACTTTAAAACGATATTCCGTCAACGCCTTGTGCATGCTACACGCGCTTGTTGAACTTGTATTGTGCATTAAATTAACCGTATAATGATCGACAAATCCGAATTCATATCCGGCATAATTTCCTTCTAAACCGTTTGGTGTTAAATTGTTCACCATGTCCCAAAAACCAACCATGATTGATTGGACATTATTCGTTTCGGTTAATGGCGGCGTTTGGTGCGTGTTCAACAAATTATTTCCGGCGTCGTATGTTTTCGTTTCGAAATAATACGGACAACCACTAGTGAAATTTGTTCGCGGTGATTGATACGTCAACATGTATTGTTCCGATTCGTGAATTGTGACGTTGCTAAACCGTTGATGTCCGATCGCTTTAATTGGATAGTTTGTGAAATAACGTTTGGATTGTTCTTCGCTATTATATGCAGCCGTGAACCAATTAAATGCACCCGCGTTTGTTCCGTTGTCGGCAACGGCTTGTAATAAAAACGGTTTGTCCGGACACCCTTCTAAAATATAAATCCAACTTGACGCAACCGCCGTTGGATCGACAATAATCAATCCGGTTGCCGGATCGATATATTCACGATAAAAGTTGACATTAACATAAAATGTTGATTCGTCTTGCCAATTGTAAATTGCATTTTGAAACCCCGACTTCGAACCCAATGTGTTTTTAATAAATGCCAACGTTGATTTTGTTACGGTGTTAAAAATTTCCGAACCGTCGAATCTATAAAGTCCGGCAACCGTTAAATGTGGCGCCAATCTATACGATCCGCCAACTTGCGTTTGTATTGCCGTCACTTGATCCATTACATTGCATTTTGCAATTATGTTTGTTGTTCCGGTTCCGGTGTCCATTACTTGATATGCAATTGGCAAAAGTGTTGAACACAATCGCCCACTTTTTGGTTGCATGTTTATTGTTGTTGCCATGTTAAATAATTATTTCGATTTGATTCGGAATTGCGTTTCCAATAATTTTCAAAACTTCCGATTGATAAATTTTAGATATTTTTTTAATTTCATTGTTGATTGGTGATTCTGATTTTTTAACAAAACCCAATTTGTTTTTATTCATTGGATTTCCCATTCCAAAACCACCGCGATTCGTTGCCGTTTGTTTTGTTGCGATTGCAAAGGCAATGGCGCGAATTACTTCTTTGCTCGATCCCATTCCTTTTGTTTTAACCCAATTCATTAAACCTTCAATGTATTTTGAATTTCCCGCGCCGCTTCGCTTCTTTGCATTAAACGGAATGTTGGCCGCCGGAACGCCGTATTCAACAACGCGCCAATAATCGTTTGCCATGATTTTTAAATCCAACCCATAATTTCCGATCGGCGTCAATACATGTTGCAAAGAATTAATCAACGCGCCGGACGCACTTCGATTTAACGCAATTAATTGTTGCCCTAAAATTGATTCAATTTGAACCGCTATTGGATTGACTTTGTTAATGTCCATTTTACGTTGCTTCTATATTTGGAAAATTTTGTGTGTTTGCGCATAATCTATAAAAGTCAAAACCAAACGAAATTTGTAACGCCAACAATCGATCGTTGGACGCTTCTTTTGTTCGAACAATTTTTATTGGTGACGTTAATACAAATTCAATTCCTAAAATGTTTTCGTAATAATACCACCAATTGTAAATCCAATTTAATGCGCCGTCTTCCATGGCGTCCCAAAAATCCAAAATTCGTAAATCGTCCGTGACATTGTATGCCGACGGAATCACGTCGTAAATTGTCAACGTCCAATTTGAGTTTGTTAAAATTGTGTTGGACATAAACGATTTTGTGCTAACTGTTATTTCCGGCGGATTTAAAATTAACGCCGGCAAATTCTTTGCGTGTATATTGTCAACCTCTTGCGGCCAACCAAAATAAAATGTTGGCGGTTTTGGCGCCGGCATGTTAACCCAATAAAATTTCATTTGATCGACGATTTCGTTTGTTCTGATTGCTATACTCATTTTTTTATATTTTCATTAATTGATTTTTGGATTTGACTTGAAACATAAATTCCAATCGTTATTCCCAACCCTAACAAAACAACGGAATAAATTCCGATTGTATATCCAACCCATTCAATAATTATCATTTTTATTTTTTTCTATTTTGTCGTGACTTTTGTTTTTGTTCCGCTTCGTCGTGCATTGCTTTTTTTACTTCGTTTTCGTATTCGTTCGCCGCCGCCTTCCAACTTAAATAGGTGAACACCGCGTAAAGATTTTGCGCCTTTACTGAATCAATCGCGTTCAACGGTTGTGTTGTGAACAACCCCGTGTTGGCAACGTCGTATAATGTATTCAACCACCCGTATGGCTTCACGATTTCCCAATTATTTGTTGCGTGTCGATTTTCGTTTCGATTCCCGTTTTTGAACACGTTTGGATATGTCGATTTGATGTGTTCGCTTGTATTGTCAAAAAAAAAATAAAGTCCCAAACAATGTCCATTGTCAATGCACTAAACATTTTCGTTTTCTTTGCGACAATTTCTTCGTCGTAAACTTCGCCACGTTCACGGCATAACACGGCCATTTGTTCCGCAATAACGCCGAACCTTCCGGCCTTGTGTTTTTCTGCTAACATGTCTAATTGTGACGCTTCGATATAATCACCAAACGTTGATGTTTGCATTTCTGAAATTGGAAAAAAATATTCTTTGCCTTTTAATGTGAACGACATTTTTTGATTTGGTTCTAATGATTTCGTCGTTACTTCTGAATTTAAAAAATTCGACATTATCATTAATGTGTCCGACATTTCGTTGCCGTCAACTTGATTGATTGTTTGTTTATCAATTCCCGTGAATTCGGAAAACACTTCGCGATTCGTTCGGACATTGTGCAACGCGCGTTCCGTTTGTATTGCATTCAAATGATCCGGTGACACGTCCGTTGTGTCCGGTTCAACAAATTCATTTGCTTTGATAATTGAATAAATTTTCGTGTAATCTTTTAAATTGATTTCGTTCCATGATTGTGGAATTTTGCATTGTTGATCGCCGACGGTTAAATTAATCATTTTGTTTTTTTGTTTTGGTTTTTTTATTTTGGTTTTTAACAACCCGTTTATTATTCATAAATTCCAAATCGTTAATTGTTTCGCGTATTAATTCAAATAACATTTCGGTTTCGTCTTCAATAAATTGTGCGTTGTCTTGATTCTTTACGCCGGCCGCAAATCCAATTCCGGCAAACAACAAATAATTCGGAAACATATAAATCCAATCGTCTTCTTTGATGTCCATTTGTTTTAATTCTTTGCCAATGTTATTGTGCAACGTCTTCGCGTTTGTGATCACCGGTTTAAAATGTCGAAACGCTTTGTGGTTTTGATCGTCCGTGATCCTATAAATAAAACCTTCGACGTCGTTTGTGAAATTAATTAAAATTTCTTCATGCTCAATATTTAAGGTTTTGAATTTCATAATTCACAAAAATAAAAAAATCTTTTATATAAGCGTCGCAATTTTAAGTTAACCGAAATATAAAATTTTTGTTTTGTTTAATTCAAAATAAATTCGCATAATTAACGCGTCGGCAATATCCGGTGAACGTCCCAATAATTGTTTGATTTTATCTTTTGGCGTAATCATTAATTTATTGTCTTTGTCGACGTCGTGTTGTTTAACCATTTCAAATTCCATGATTATGTTTTGTTGCAATGTTTTGTCGTTTGTGTTAATAAAGATTTGGCCGTTCGTTACCTTTTGCGCAAACTTATAATAACATTGTGTTTTTAAGTTTCGGAAATTTTCATTGTCCATTGCCTTTGCATTATTGACAAAGGATTTGCAGCCCTTCAATATATCAACGAACCCGCCACCAACACCGTCCGAATCGGCGACAATATTTGAACGTTGAACGTTGTTGTCTTTTGCTATTTGATCCACGATCGTTGCCAATTCGTCAATGGAATTTTTATCCAATGTTTTAATTGATTCAACACGCCAACCGTTCCATAAACAAATCACCGACATGTCGCGTCCGAATCTTGCAACGTCAACGGAAATAAATTTAACGCCAACACTTGAAACAAAATTATTTGTAAACATATCGTTCAACGCGTCAATGGAAAATAATTGTGTGTCTTCGTCCGAATATTCCCAATCGCCAAACAACAAACGTTTTTGATTCAACACGTCCAATTGCTGCAATTGTTTAATGTAGTGTTTTGAAATATTTGGATTGTCCGTCACTAAGGATTGAACAAATTGTTTATTATCGTCCAACGTTCCGTCCTTAAATTTTTTGTAGAATTCCGAATAAATCCAACCCTTCGACGGATTGCATGTCATTAATAGTTTTGGAATTAAATTGTTTTCGTCCAACTTGTAACGCATTCGTGATTGAATTACATTGAACGCCATTGGTGTGATTTCCGTTGCTTCGTCAATGAATGCGCCGGTGATATTCATTGAACCCAACGAATCGAAATTCGGATCACTTGGATAATGAAACAAATCCTTTAATATTATTTCGGATTTCGTTTGGTGAATTGTGATTAACGATTTGGTTTCGTTATAAGTAAAATCAACATTGGCCGTCAATCCTTGGATTTCGCAAACTTCGAATAACGAACGCAATGTTGTTTCCTTTAAATTTTTTAATCTTGATCGGCCAATTACATAACGCGTGTTCGGAAATTTTAAACATTGTTTCAAAACCCAATATGCGCCCAACATTGATTTTCCGCCACCCGCACCGCCGCCGTATAAAATAACGTTGGTGTTTGCGTCTTCTAAATAATCAATCGCAATCGTTTGTTTTATTGACAAT
>Ga0302127_10000349_pt1 | contig 24779 bp, 21 predicted proteins | sample CB4_SCM_MG_FD_204452 | JGI IMG/M metagenome (GOLD analysis project Ga0302127, IMG submission 204452) | Marine microbial communities from Western Arctic Ocean, Canada - CB4_SCM | ecosystem: Environmental > Aquatic > Marine > Oceanic | place: Canada: Western Arctic Ocean | collected 2017-09-24
CTGTCCATTCAAAGTGCTCATATTCTTCGGTCGCATTCCAAGATTCTGAACCAGAGTCATCATTAGTATCCCAGTGTAGATCATACCATTCTCCAACTTCAAGATTTGTAACATTTAATGTAAATGTGTAGTTTCCAGGCTCTAGATGTGGAATATCATACAAAGATGTACACAAGTAAGTCATAGAAGCATTCTGATATTCACAGTTTTCAAAGTTCCAGTAATCATCTGCCATGCCATCGCCATCATAATCAACAGGACATTCCCAATAACCGCCATCCCCTGTATATTGAGTACAATTATCAAATTCTTCGTAATTCCAAATAGGTTCCCACATTACAGGGCCAGATCCGTTATCATAGTATAATTCGAAAGGCGAAGGCATTTCTTCACAACCTCCTTCGAATGAAAATTCATCATATCCAATATTATTTCCTTGAGTGAATATCTCAAATTGTAAATGCAAGCTACACATATATTCATCAACTAATATGTATAGACTCTCATTATTAATTACATATGACTCATTAGAATTATTCCATGAAATCCATGTGGATTCACTATCGTATCCCATCTGTGTATTCAAGTAATAATTTGCATATAGTTCATATGCTTCACCAACTTCAAGATTTGTAACATTTAATGTAAATGAATAGTTTCCAGATTCTAGGTAAGGATATTCTTCCCAAGTTTCACACCAGAACATCATTGAAGCATTATCATATTCACAGTTTTCATAATAGCTGGTATAATCTACCATTCCATCTCCATCATAATCAACATCACATTCCCAGTCAGAATATCCGTCTTCATATGTATTTTCAGTACAATCTTCATATTCTTCATAATTCCAAACAGCTTCCCACATTACAGGGCCAGATCCGTTATCATAATGTAATTCGAACTCAGGCATCTCTGGCATTTCACATGGGCCAGACATAGTTGTCAACGATGTTGACATCAAAGTACTGCTATTTTGATCCCATGATCCATTTGAAAAGTACGCTGCTTGCCATAATAAGCCATCATTATTAATTTCACACGTTTCATCGGTAACTTCTATTGTCCATGTCTGACTTCCAAGGCCAACTCCTTGTTGGCTTCCATCAGTCCAGCTGTAATTGCCTTCAGTTTCATTGTAACTATCCATTGAACCTACTCCACGAGAGAATTGTATCAAATAATCCTGATTATAATTGAAGGTTTGATTAGGGACTGACCAACTCATATTGTAATTACCAGTTTCAAGTTCAATACTTCCATCAAACCCAGTGATGAACATGTGCTCTACTTCATATTCATTATTGTCTATCTCTATGTGAGTTGACAAAATTCCATTACTACCACATGGGCCCATTATTTGATACTCTCCAAATGCTAGCTGATTCATACCGGACTGATTGTATAAATTAATTTCAATCCAATTTCCACAATTAAATTCTTCAATAGTAATATTGAAACTTTCAGAACTTGAGTTATAATAGCCAGTCCAATTTCTTGATTCATAAATAGAATCCGGTTCTTCTTCTCCCATCATTTCCTCTACACCATATGAAAAAATATCCCATTCAATCATATAAGAATCATTTAAGGATAAATTACTGGAAAGTATTTCCATTTGATAGGTTCCTATATCTAAAAATACCTCTTCGTAAGGAGAAATTACATCCCAGGAACTCGAATTATTATCCCAAATTGATAAATCGATTTGAGGACCATAATTATTCATTCCAGTTCCTGTTCCATTCTCATGATCGGCTGAGACTGGGCTCAAAATTGGCGAGATTGCTGAAAGTAACATTACTAGTGTTAACATCAAACCTTTGTACATACGTGCGTCATTCATGTCTTCACGGTCATACCGGGACTATATAGGTCTGTTTCCAAACTAAGTGTCCAAAAAAACACTTAAGAGGGTTATTATATGTTTCCTATACTGGATATGCCTATAATCAATAAAAGGCTCTAAATGATACTTCAGATTTTAGCACCGAAGATAAAATATATATATGTATAATTTATTTTTTCCATAAAGTTACAATATCATTTGAAATTTTTATATCCTTAATTTTTGATAATCCAGCATTAATTAAAAATTCCTTTCTAAATATTTCGTCAGATTCTCCACTTAGTTCCATATTCGAAACACATAAATGAGCCTTATCTACAAAACTAGATTCTAAAAAACGCATCCAAGTATCCTTTCCTCCTTCAATAAGAAGGGATTGAACTTTTCTATCTCCTAACATATCCAAAATTTTAGCTATCTCTATTTCTTTACTTTCTGAAATCACTATTCTTTCTACATGTTCACAGTCATAAGTTTTGTCGAATTCAGATATTTGGATTAATAATGTAGGGGCAAGCCCGTCATTCATCAATTTACTATCTTCTGGAATTCTATTATTCGGGTCAATTATTACTCTTATTGGTTTATCTCTGGGGCCAATATCAGGGCCCCTCACTGTCAAAGAAGGATTATCTCGAATTACTGTATTGACGCCAATCAATATTGCCATTGATTCAGCTCTTAATTCATGAACTAAATTTAAGGATTTTTGGGAACTAAATCTTTCTGCAGGAATATTTTTATTACCATCTATTCTACCATTAATATCCGTAGCAGCCTTAAGTGTAACCAAGGGTTTACGATACTTACACCAATACATGAAAGCCTCCATTTGCCCTTCACAGGATTCTTTCAATATACCCGTTTTGAATTCTAAACCTTCTTTTTGTAATACGTTCAAACCCCCTCCTCTGACAGAAGGATTTGGATCTAATGCCCCAATGACTACTTTTTTAATTCCAGCCCATAATAATGCCTCAGTACAAGGGGGCGTTCTTCCAAAGTGATTACACGGTTCTAGTGTAATATACGCAGTCGCACCTTGTAATGAAATACCACGTACCTCTGCATCAGCAATTGCCATTTGTTCAGCATGTAAACCGCCAATATGATCATGCCAACCTTCAGCAATTACTTTCTCATTTTTGACAAGTACGCACCCAACAAGGGGGTTAGGCATTACCCTAAACTTACCTTTATTAGCTATTTTTATAGCATATTGCATGAATTTTTCATCTTTATCCATGCAACTTCGGTTATTGCGAAACGATGCTCATTCATCATCTCTCGTATTCATAGCATTCAAGACTAAATCCATTGTTGGGGGTATCATGACACGTATAGCCTGCATACTCAATCCTAAAGCACGTGATGGCTTATCTGTGAAGCAATGGAGTCTATTTGAGCAATCTTTACAAAAAGCTGGATATGCAATTGACTTATATTATACTGAATATATTGGCCATGGTATGGAGTTATCTTCAAAACTAAGGGATTCTGATCATGAAATTGTCGTTGCAGTCGGAGGAGATGGTACAGCACATGAAGTCGCATCTGGTTTACGAGGTTCAGATAAGATACTTGGAATTCTTCCAATAGGGAGTGGAAATGACTACGCACGTGCCCATGGTATACCTATTCCAAAAGGTAGCAAATTTCCTAATATGCAAAAAGCCGTGGATATTCTAACACATGGAGTCGATAGAAAAGTTGGAGCATTCAGGGTTGAAGGCCCCCCTGCTCCTCCTCATCCTCTTATTCCTGCTCCAAAATCTCATATTTGTAATGGCGAACCTATAAATTCCAGTAATATTGTAAGATGGAGTTTTCTTGAGTGTGATAGCGGAGTAACATCTGCTGTAAACCGTATGAAAACTGAAGGTAAATTTAAACGAATCCACGGTCAATTAAAATATACATTTTTAGGCATTAGGGCTATTTTAGGATGGAAAACACAAAAAGGCTGGATTAAAGTTGATGATGGTCCTGGAGAAGTAGTGGACTTATCGGGCCTCTTTTGTATGAGTCAATGCCAAACTTTTGGAGGAGGATTTATTGTTGCACCAGGTGCAACTCCAATTCAGAAGCACGGCTCTTTAGTTTTAGCTTGGGGGCTTTCTAAGATTCAAATGTTACTCGTTATGGGGCCATTAAAGAAAGGCAAACACATTGGTAAATGGAATAAAATTTCTATGAGGTCAGCTAAAAGTTTTGAATTAAAATCTGTAGATTCAAATGATAATCCTATAGATAAAGGACACAATCCTGATTTATTTGTTAATGTAGACGGTGAAGCGGTAATCACCACTCCTGTTAAGCTACAATACTTCGAAGGGCAGATCACTGTTCGGGGTGCTGCTTCTATCCCAAATCAATGAATGTGGCGCCGAGAGAGGGATTTGAACCCCCGAGTCCAATGGACAGTGGATTTCAAATCCACCGCAATACCGGGCTATGCGATCTCGGCAGCGTGCCCGCGAGTTACTCATCAGAAATGAACCTATATGTCAGAGTTTGTAATATCCAGGCCTACACCACTCTGGAAGTCCAGTAGTGGCATCAGGGTGAGTTAGGCCGATGAATAGTACCATTACAATTATGAAGAAAGCGGGAAATAATGCGGTTAGAGTTAATATTTTTGAATCTTTGTCCCCCCACAGATGCATAAAAATTGCAGCAATCATAATGAATTTTGGTATTGCTATACCCACTAGTATGAATAAAGTCATTGATTGGGAAAATTCACTACCAACTGCTACAACTTCAATAGCTGTAAGAATCATCAATCCCAAAAAATTTACCCAATATATATCTTTTCCAAAAATTAAATGTTCACTCATTTTTTCACCTCAATATAGATAGAAGAATGGGAATACTAGTACCCATACTAGGTCAACGAAGTGCCAATAAAGTCCAAAATATTCTATTGATACTGCATTTTTTGGAGTATATCTGCCCATCCATGCCTTCCATGTCATATATGTTAATCCAATTATTCCGATTAAAACGTGGGCACCATGAGTCCCGGTCGTTACGAAGAATGTTGACGTACTAACTCTAATGTCTGCCATCATTACTGCATTGGTAGGTTCATAGTTACCTTCTAATGATGCTATATTGGCAAAGTATGCAGTAAATTCTCCAGGATTGGCGGCGGCTAATTCTGCAAGATGGCCGTCATCCCATCCATGATGAGGGTGATAATGATCGGCATGAATCGTATAACCTTCATTAACTAATGATGCAATGTCATGTTCCTGAATTCCTAGAAATGCAATCTCAGGTATATAGAATCCTATGAACCACTCAACCATCTTTAATGTAAGGAATATTATTGCCAGAATCCAAGTGCTGCCTAAGTATCTATAAACACGCTTTCTACGAACTTCTTCATCTACGCTTCCAACTGGTTTCTTAGCCCAGCGAAGTGCTTGAACTATAGTGAAAGATGAAATTATTAAAGCAAAAGTATTGATTGCACCTGGTGCAATATGGAACCAACTAGATGCAATTAATTCGGATGCTGGCAAGAAACAATTTACTGCTTCTCCAGAATCTATTGTCTGAGAATTTACTATCCATGAACCACTTTCATAAATTTCTACACATGGAGTGAGGCCAAGTCTATATCTCATATATGTACTAAATAATGCTGTAAAAACCATCATTTCAGACATGAGGAAAACCCACATAGCGACTTTTCTTATCTGTATATTTTGAAATGGAGTTCCCGTAGCTCTAGGTTCATATGTGCCATCAAAAGAAGCATCTTGTCTCCACCATACGGTTAGTCCAAAGAATGAAATTATTAATCCTATAAAAGCCAAAGATATACCCGAAGAGTCTACCATTTCTCCCCATGAGTACGCTGATGCTAATGTGTATAGGAAAATACCAATTCCAATCGACATTATTATTGGTGCCCATGAATTATGAGGTGCGCCATGGCTCCAATCGTGGGGCCCCCAAGCACTAGGGTGTTCATTCTCATCATCATGGTAACTTCCGCTCAATGACTCGCCTCCTCGTTTTCATCATCTAACACCATCAGACTTTGGAACCATTTGACTACTGCACTTGGTTCATTTGCAATGTGATCTTCATTTGCATCTTTTAGCGTTGGTAAATCTGACCACACTCCGTCATGGAAGTGTCCAAAACTTGGTGTTGGAGGAGGAGAAGATGTCATCCATTCGAAAGACCACCCACCCCATGGGTCGGCTGGTGCCTTTTGACCACGAATAACTGATTTTATCATATTAGCAATCAGTATAAAATTAGAGAAAAAGAATAAGAATGCACTAACTGAAATAAACATATTCCATCCAGCCGCTTCAATTGGAAGTGAACCCATTGCTTCTTCAGTTGAAATGAAATAAGTGTGATGTCTTCTTGCCATCCCCCAAACTCCTAATCTATGCATTGGCCAGAAAACACCATTATAACTTATGAAAGCAGTAAGGAAATGTAATACTCCTAAACGTTCATCAAGCATTTTTCCAGTCATCTTTGGGAACCAATAATAAATTGCGGAGAAGAATCCAAATACGGTTCCACCCACTAACACATAATGGAAATGAGCAACCACAAAATAAGACTCATGGAAGTGTAAATCCATTGCCATTGATGGGAAAAACATCCCTGATATTCCTCCCAAAGTGAATGTAATTAAGAAACCAAGGGCCCAAAGTGTATGCGTTCTATAGACTAAAGATCCTCTGTGCATCGTCTTTAGCCAATTAAATATTTTAATTCCTGTTGGGACTGCAACTAGCATGGTCGTTAACATTGTTACGAATCTTAATGTTGGGCTCATTCCAGATGTAAACATATGGTGCCCATAAACAATAAAGGAAACTACGCCAATGCCTGCCATTGCGTAGACCATGGAACGATATCCAAACACAGATCTTCTGGCACTAGTTGCAATTACTTCAGAAATTACTCCGAATGCAGGTACTATGACGACATAGACTTCTGGATGTCCAAAGTACCAGAAAAGATGGCTCCAAAGTAAAGGATCTCCTCCAGCAGAAGCATCATAGAAAGCCGTACCAATCACTCTATCTAAGTAAACTTGGACTAACCCCACTCCAAAAGCAGGAATTGAAAGAAATAACATTAGGTTAGCAACTAATATTGACCATGTAAATAGAGGCATTTGCATCCATCCCATCCCAGGGGCCCTCATTACTGCAATAGTAGTTAAGAAATTCACTCCAGTTAATGTTGAAGATGCAACTAACATTAATTGCCCTGCAACCCACATAGTTGTACCGACATGAGCAGTTTCGCTGACTATGTATGGTGCGTAACCCGTCCAACCTGTATCTGCCCCAGTTCCTGAAAATACTCCTGTAAATATCAACAAAGCCCCAACAGGTTGAAGCCAGAATGACATTGCATTAATTCTCGGTAATGCCAAATCAGGAGCACCAATCTGTAATGGTACCATCCAATTAGCAAATCCGTTTATTAATGGCATTGCAGCTAAGAAAATCATTGTAGTTCCATGTAATGTGAAGAACTGATTATATTGATCTTGTGTCAAAAAATCATTACCTGGGACTGATAGTTGAATCCTAATCATTAGAGCCATTATTCCTCCAATTCCGAGGAAAAACATTCCTGCAAGGAAATATAATGTACCAACTTTCTTATGATCTGTACTAGTTAACCACTCAACTATCCAAGGTTCAAAGGTTTCCCAATTAAATGAATCCGGATTTGTTCTATAAAATATATATGTTACCGTAATTGCTAGTAATATTGCAGATATCACTATTAATGTAGATAGAACAACATATGGGTTCGCTTGTTCTAATACTTCTATTGGAGCACTCACTTTCACAGAGATTCTATTCCACTCGTCTCCTGAACTACCTGCTCCTCCTCCTGCATTGCCATTTACGGAATTAGTATGAAGAATAAATTCTATATTCTTGTCTGAAGCAGGTGCTGTCCACATCAATGTCCATGTTGTTTGATCATTACCTACTTCCGTATGTCCAACTTCACTGGGATTAAATTGTTGTACTGTTGCATCTAATGTTGATAATTCTCCCTCACTTGCCCATAAATGGAAACCTCCTAAATTAATATTACCTATAGTACTCGGACCTCCTGTAAAAGCAACTGTTACTTCATAGGATTCAGAGTAATTGTATATGCTAGGTAAACCAATTATGGTTGGCACGACAATGTCACTAGTTGTTGCTCCATGGCAATTACAACCAGAATCCTTTACTCCTGAAATGCCAGTTGGAAATGAACTCACAAGTGGACTAAATGCTAGTGCCATGAATAAGATAGACATTACAACGATACTACGTGCATGTATTTTACCAATATTCATTTCAAAATCTCCTATTATTAGTTGTGGACAGATAGTCCTGCTGACATTAGAGAATGGGCATCTCCACAGTATTCGGTACAAAGAATCATAGATTCACTAACGTCATGCATCGGTAGCCAAAGTGTAGTCTGATGACTTGGCAAAACATCTTCTTTTACTCCTAATATCTGTACCCAGGGAGAATGTGTGACATCTTCTGATTGCATAACTGCAAGATATGTTTCTCCTGCTTTTAATGATAATAAGGGCTGCATCCCATACCCTTCAATTGCTATTGTTCCTACGTCACATAAATTAGTGCCCAATTCAAATCCTCTATCCGGTACAGTATCTCCGGTCCACGAGTCCTCATTAGGATTACAATTAAAACTCCAAACCCATTGTTTACCTGTTATTTCAAGAATATGGTAGCATTCCGAAGTTATTATACCAGTATCAAGATCTATTTGATTATTGGAACTTTCACTCAATCCACATTCATAACCATGGTTTCCTCCATCTGCTGAAGTCCATACGGCGTCCAAAGGGGCCCATGAAATATATGTCAAGTAAATAATGAGTATGAATGGCAAAACTGTCCAAGCAACTTCCAACCTCATGTCATCATTATGTTTAGGGAATACACCCACTTCTATCCCATCTTGATTTTCAAATTCTTCTCCTTCTTTTGAAGTATACCAAAAAGAATGATGAAACAACCAACCAAAAGTAAAAATCCCAACTAAAAGAGACCAAGCAATATACTCATTCCATAGTTCGTAAAATAATATGCTTTCTACTATACCGCCAACCCCTTGTTACTTCCGGTAGGAAAGTTATTCATAAATACCGCGTAATAATATTCTTAATAATACCAAATCTATATTCCAACAGCAACTGCAAAATATTACAACATACTCCGAAATATTAATGTCTAAGGAATGGATCTCACAACATGGCACTGATGTGTCCATAGAAGTTGTTATTCAACCATCATCATCTAGATCGGAAATAAAGGATTTAGAGTCATGGAGGGGAAAAATAAAAATTTCTTTAATTTCTAGGCCAATTAATGGAGCAGCAAATTCTGAATTAATAAATTTGATTTCAAAAAAACTCAGTATCCCTAAAAATAGGATAATATTATCCAAAGGCCTAACCAATAGAAGAAAAACGATAAAAATAAAAAATATTCAATCAGAGTATGTTAAAAATATCTTTGGATGTGGATGATATGTCAAAAAATAATAATCCATTTGATGCCTCAAATCAAACATTAAGGTATGAAAAAGCCTCAAAAATAATTCTGGAATCCATTATGCGCAATAAACCAATAACTGAAGGAGGGGCAAATTGCCCCATACTCGTAGAAGGAATCAAAGATGAAAGAGCACTGCGTGCTTTAGGTTTCAATGGAATAATTGAAAAATTAAATCGTGGATATAATCGTCCTAAGTTGATCGCATATTTATATCAAAAATATGGTAAAATAAATAAAATTGACGGTAAATCGCCTTTAATTGTTTTAATGGATTGGGATAAAACGGGGCAATCTATCCAAAAGTTTTTCAAAATTAGATTGAATGCAATGGATGTTACTATTGATGAGGAAATGTATACAAAACTATCAAAAATAATCAAACCAGAAGTCATGACTGTGGAATCATTGACATCATTTGGAACCGCCTTACCTAATTATAATGATGAAATTATTTAATATCCTTATTCTGAGGAATAGCACTTGGAATTTCTTTAACTGTGTTTAATACCAAGTGAGTAACAGATCTCTCCACACCCTCAATAGATAGTACATTCTTGGATAAATTATCTAAATCTTCCCTGTTCGTTGCTCTAGCTAAAATCATTGAATCAAAATCTCCTGTTACATCATATGCCCCATATATTCGATTATCTTTAGCAATCTTTTCTTGGATTTCAATAAGTCTCCCTTTCTGGATTCTCAAACCAATTACTACATTTAATTCCCATCCAATTTTTTCATGATCAAGAAGCACAGAATATCCTTTAATGACGCCTCTTTCTTCTAATTTTTTTACTCTGTTACTAACTGCTCCCAAAGAAACTCCTATGAGCCTAGATATTTTCCTCAGAGAACTACGGGCATCCTCACAAAGAACTTGTATGATTTTTTTATCTGTTTCATCTACTAACGTTCCACTCATATAACAAACTATGAAGTAAGGCTATTGAACATATGCCAACTATTTTCAATTTAAATATTTCATTTGAATAATAATATGTCTTATTCTTCTTCATTAATATTTATTCTCAACCCTCTAATGGCTCGCAAAATTACTCTTTCTGGCTCATTTACCATAAGGCTAACTCGATCACCTATCCAGACCGGAATACTAGTGTTATTTCTATCATCAATCAATATCAAACTACCGCTAAATCCATCTAAATTATCCGCTATTTCATCAGGTAATAGCAGTTCACCAATCAACAATCTATCTATCAATTTTCCATTAGTTTTTACATGTCCGGATTTTATTTCGGGAATAATCTGTTGCGAAGATCTGCCTATAATCCTATCAATTTCACCATTTCTCAATTTAATGGCATCAAGTCCTAAGTGAATAACTTTTAGAGGTTTCCACATCTTTCCCGGAATTATTATTCTGCCTGACTTACGACTCTTTTCTTCTTCCCAAATAAATTTAACTTCTTTAGTTGACCAGGATATTTTCTTCCCTCTGATCCATAAATTATCAGGGCAAGAGCCCCATCTATCTACAATTTTCTTTCTGATATCGTCATCAATTGGTTGAGGTAAATTTTTAGAATCCGAATTAAGTTGATCATCTTGTACAGTTTTTTTAGTTACTACTTCATTATCATTTTTTTCAATTTTTTCGAAAATAGCCACAAAGAAACCTCCTCCTTCAATCTTGTCGTTCCAAATCCTAACACAATCATTCAAAGATTGAATAATTTCTGATTCTATTGGAGGAAATATTGAATCCACAACTTCCAAGTTATCTGTTATGTTTCCATTATCATCTAATATCGGCCAATCTGTAAATCCTTTATCATATGGTATTTGCCCTAAAATATCTGACGCATTAATTACTCTTACTGGATATTTTCGTAGTATTTCTGCCACAACAGCTTCATTTTCAACTGGATCAAGAGAGCATGTTGAATATACAATTCTTCCATTATTTTTTGTAATGTCAACAGCTTTACTCAACAAATCAATTTGAAGTTTATGCAACGAACGCCCGCCTGAAGGTAACCACTTCTTCCAAACTTCTGGGTTTTTCCTAGTGGTGCCAGACCCAGTACAAGGAACATCAACTAATACTCTATCAAAACCGTTTCCAGGAATTTTAGGAATATGGCGGCCATCATGATGTACTATCATGCAACTACGTGAACCATGCCTTTGAGAATTTGATACCAATGTATTAATTCTTGAACTTACAACTTCATTTGCAATAACTACTCCCTTATTGTTCAAATGTTCACATATCTGTGTAGTTTTTGACCCAGGAGAGGCACACATATCTAGAATTATTTCCCCGGGTTTAGCATCAAGTGCAATAGCCGGTATCATTGAAACTGCCTCTTGTCTAGTTAACCTACCAGTTTCATGTAAAGATGACAGTATGATCCTATCTTCTCCTTCTAGTTTGCCTCTTTCAAAAGGTAATGTCCAAGCTGTACCTTTTCCATTAAACCAACTAATTCGTTTTCCACCAATTCCCCTTAGCCAATCTTCGACCCAGCCATTATCTTTCCTTAGTGGATTAACTCTTACTGTTTCTGGTAACCTATTAAAAGATCCTTGAAACCAAATTTCAGCATCACCTCTCCAATTCTTTACTGCATTAAGTAAAACACTATTCATTCCAAGCTCATACCAGTAATCTGACTTGCTTGCCATGCCCTTCGGGCGACGGCATCACGAAAGAAATACTCGTACCCGTGATAACTCAGGTGTCTATTTTTGAGTACATAGGGGTATCAATTTTGAAAAATTTTATACCATTGGAGAACTGCTGAAGGTTCGTGGGCTAGTTCCACAAAGGGGATGCACGTATGAGATTAAGCAGGCGAATAGCACAAAATAACGAAGATCCAGTACGAACTGATGTGTTTGGAGCAACAAAGAAATTGATTGAACTTGTGAATAGGGCGAGAAATAATTCAATTAATCAAGGTCTCTTGACTCCGATCGAAGCCTTAGTAACTATAGAAAATAATGAGTGGACATGGCAAACGGTTAATCGTGAAGTATTAGAAAATCTTAGCCACAGATTAGTTTTTCAAACGCCAAGTGGTAACAGACGTGAAATTCTAATGACTTCAAGCATGGATACAGCGATGGATGCAGCATCAATGATAGTTGAACTCGATGGTGGATGCGTATTAATTGAATCTCTAGAAGCCTAATTCTATTATTATTCACCTCTCGTGGACTTGAAATAGTGTATATGGGTGCGAGTCTCAATGGCTAAGGAGAAGAAGGGCAGTGGAATCCAGCAAGCAGCCGGTTTAATTCGTTATTTTGATGAAGAAAGTGAAGATGCAATACAAATTTCCAAGGGTGCCATTTACTTCGCTTGTATTTCATTTTCATTTATTATATATATGGCCCAACACGGAGTTTGGTCATGGATGTATGGTGCATTAGGTCTTTAATTCTCTTCAAAGAGAATATTAGTGGATTGTAAATCTGTTTTCGGATCTGCCCGAATTATTGCTTCACTTGCTCTACTGAGTGCCCTCTCAACTGCTGAAGCATTCCTATCGGCCAATGCAGTCCTCGCTTCTTCAAGGGCATTATCTGCCTCTATTAGAAATTCAACAGAGTCTTTATTTACTCCTCTAAGTGACCTAACTGAATCTTCTAATTTTAGTATCTCTTCATTCATTTCATCCTTCGCTATTTTAATTAAATTATTCCATAATTTGAGATGTTCTTCAATATTCATATTTGTAACTCTTTCAAAAGATTTTAATCTCACCGCCTCCCAAGGATTTCTCCCCAAACTTGCTACAATGTCATGCACACATCTAGCCCGAAGGGGCAAAGGTCCCACAAGCTCTAATTTATTGTAAAAACATTGATTAAAAAGCCCAAATCCCCAGTAATGATGACTACTAATTTTTACAATTAAATCATTTGACTTACATTCTAAATTCCAAACCTGTTCATCCCAGTTAGAATCACCAATAATAGATGGTTTATCATATGCTCCAAGAGCTTGCATTACTGATTTTGCTACATCTCCAAGGTATATCGATCTATTCTTATTATTTTTAGTTATAATCTCTAAAAAACCTTCCTCATTAACAGCCATTTTAGGCTTACCTTTCATAACCTGGGCATATAATATTGACTTTCCTTCTCCAAGGGCAGATGAATCCTCTAACTCGTTGTCATACTGATCCACAGTATGCTGAACGTGTTCATTAGATTGAACATTGTGTATAAATGATCATAAATTTAAGTTATTCTGATGATATGACCTCTATAGGTTTACTTTCTTCAATTATCTCTTCAGGAACGTATTGCTCCATAGGGGGAATTTGTTTTTGGGCTCTATGATATATTTCTCGTAAAGTTTGATCACCAATTTCCAAGTAAATCCTAGTAGTTGCAATACTAGCATGCCCTAACAATCTCTGTATGGTTACTAAATCAGCCCCTCTTTCTAATAGTCCAGTTGCAAATGTATGCCTGAGTGTATGAGGGCTAAGTCTACTTCTTGGTATATCGGCTTCATCTGCTAATTTATCCATAATTTTCTGAACCGATCGAGGATTCATTCTATTTCCTCTACTAGATAAAAATAAGGCCCGGTCATCTTTTTTATTATTACAACGTTCGAGTCTAGATTTTCTCATAGGGCTCCATGCACTTATTGCAGATACAGTTGATTTAGTGAACAACACCGTCCTGTCTTTCTCTCCTTTACCTCCAATTACAAGTGCCGATAAATCTTCAAAATCAACATCATCAAGATCTAATCCACATAATTCTGATACTCTTAATCCTGTATCTAACATTATTGTAACAATAGGTGAAGTTAAACAATCCTCCGATTGACTAGTTGCTAATAATACTCTTTTTAATTCATTTTTTCCTAATGTTTTCGGCAATGAACGGCTTCTAGTTGGCCTTTGAATCCAATCAGGAACAGAATAACCCAACCACTTTAATAAATGTGATATTGATGCAATTCTTGCGTTTATTGTTGACGGTTTCAATTTACTAATACTATTTAACCAAGAATCCACTCTTCCATTATCTGGATTACAATAAATATGAAAATTCTTTACTTGTAAAAACTGGAGCGTTTCCCATTTTTTTTGATTTTCATTAGGTAAAACTGTCATTGAAAATGTTCTAACTCCAACTATGTAAGATCTGATAGTATGCTCACTTTTCTTTTCAGTACGAAGTTTTTGCAACCAGCATTCATACCAAGGTAATTTAGATATCCTCTCCATTCGTGGTGGTAGAGATATTTTTGAATTTATAAAACTTCTATCTTCAGTGAGAAGGTTAACACCTTCTTCGCTTAAAAATATAGCATCCTGCTCACCCATCTTCTCACCTTTCGTCGTAAACGACGCATGCATCCCTGTCCTAACGAACGATATTGACGCAACCTATGGAGTATTGAATGCTTCTCTAATCAATGTATAAAAAATACACATTTTGATATGAATTTACAATTGCCATTAGAACTTTAGGAGGCTCCTCTCATCACCAGTCCTCTCACCATAAAAAAAAAGTTATTGAGATAGATAATATGACAAAGAACAACTAAACTATCTTTACCTTTCTTTTGTAGTTAGTACTCTAAGTACTATCTAATGCCTATAATTCGGAATATCTACATTAGTTAAAGTAAATTAAATTGATTCCGAAGTTTCGAAAAGGTATCGAACCTTCTAAATTTTACCCTCCCCATTTTGGTAAGGGCCACTCTTCATGAAATTCGTAACTTAAGATTACAACATAAGTATTTACCCGAAATCAAACATGAGTATTGATAATATCAGATATAATATCAGTTCACTAGTTCGTGTCCAATCAGAAGGAGAACGACTGCAACCACTGTCATCGTTCGTTGCAAATGGAGTAGACGAGCGCCCTTGCGCATTTCTTTTGGAGGCCAACGCCATTGCATCATCGAGCCACTGAAAACTAGAATCCAAAGAGCTGCCATCCCTGCCCACAATGTCCAATGCCATTCGAGGACGATTCCATGAATCGTTCCAACAGCAGCAGTACCAAATCCAATCCAATTATGGATTTTCATAAAACGTCGATTGAAAACTCCCAATTTTCGTTTGAATTCTCTAGGTTCTTTATCGAAATGCCCTGGCCCATATTTCCTCAGCCACTTGAATACTGGTTTCCAGATAACAATCATGAGAGTGGCAATCAACAAATAAAGCGCAATACTTCCTAAATCTTCGCCTTCTATGCCGAGGATCCTTTGCTCATCATCATCATCATCATCACCATCTGCGAGTGTTGTGGGAGTCATAAGCAGAAGTACAAGTGCTAAAATCATATGCCATCTAATGCGACGCATTATTTCTGTTCCAACTGAATAATTAATAATTGTTACGTATGTACTGGTAAATTTAATGTTAAAGAATGTAAAAAATTTAGATTTATCTGAAAATATTGATTTAGATAACTTATGATTAGACTAATTTGCCATATCTCTAAAATTGTATACACTTTGAGTAATTTGAATTAATACGGATGTATTTTCCCATCCCACGTCTCAAAACAACCAGTTGTTTCGATTGAAAGGATTGAGAATCTTTCTATTAGTCCATCTGCAGATTCTGAAGCAGTAATATTGCCTGCATTACCAGTCATATCAGTTTGCACCCATCCAGGATGATATATTCCAACTGAAATTCCTTCTGATTTTAGGTCAGTGGCTAAGTTCCGGCCAAGATTCAATGAAGCCGCCTTTGAAGATCGATAAATATATGATCCCCCAGGGGCTGTAGTATCACTCGCCATTTGAGAAGAAATGATTGCAATTTTAGGATTTTTTGATGCCCTAAGTGCCCCCATTTGTGCTTCTATGGCTAGATATGTCCCCGTAACATTTGTGGCAAATGTATCTTCCCATAACTTAGCCTCAAAACCTGATCCAATTTTATTACCTCTATCTAGAAAAACCCCAGCATTACAAATTAGTAAATCCAATTCTCCAGCTACTGGTATATGGCTATTGGAGTCACGAACGTCTAATTTGATCCAAGTAACATTGTCCTCTAGATCTTGATCATTACGCGATGTTGCTATGCATTCCCAACCCTTGTCTAGATAACCATTTAAAAGAGCTCTACCAATTCCTCGGTTAGCCCCTACTATCATCACACGTGGCATATCATCTACTCCTATATTCGAATCCAACCGTTGCTATTCTTTAAGATTCATTCTAATTTACCAATTAACCTAATAGTCAGAGAACTACTTATTAGTCATAGAACGTTAGAATGTATATGAAGAGAAAAGCACTTCTGATTTCAATACTTTTTATCACATCGATTCTCGCAGGTTGTACGGGTAATGATGAAGATACTGCTAAAGATGAAATGATACTTTCTCTTGAATCAGAAATAAAAAATATTACTGCCGAAAAAGAAGAAGCATTAGGAAATAATTTACTACTTCAACAAACATTAGATGCTTCAGAGGAAGAATTAGAAAAGACAAATAATGATATTCAAAATTTAACCTCGGTTTTAACTTCAATGGAGGAACATAGGGACAACCTCTCAGCTTCTCTTTCTGAGACAATGACTGCATTAAATCGGACCTACAATCAAAGCTTATTAGCACAACTTGAAAATCAAATTAGCAACCTAACTGTTCAGATAAGTGATGCAGATTCTGAGATATTAGATCTAAACGAGAATATTGCTACAAAACAAAACGAAGTCGAAGAATTACTTGCCATAGTTACAGCCCTTGAAAGTACAATTGGTAGCCTAACTTATGATATGCGACAGAAAGTAGGGAGTTGTCCAATGGACAACCCTGGTGTAGAAATTGTAGCAGGTTTTGATGATGGAACTGGTTCCGGTTCTGCTGATGATGGCCAATTATCAGATGATGAAATTCAATTTACAATTGGAGAATGTCCAGGGGATTATGGAAGAGTATTGAACACGTCTCAAAATCCTTGGGGACCTCAATTAATGGTAAAAATGGGTAATAAACTAATTTTTGCAGCCAATGATGGCATCCATAGCTGGGAACCATGGAGGACCGATGGGACTGTTGAAGGAACTTACATGATAAAGGACGTTAGACCAGAAAAATGTCTAACTAATGATGATGGAATAGAAACTTGTGAAAACTATGGTAGCTTGACCGTGCAAGACTTTACGGATATAAATAGAGGATATTATTATCCAGAGTTAGTTGCGGGAAATAATAAATTTTTCTTTACAGGGTATGAAGATTCACCTAGTATGTATATGGCAGAAGTTTTCGTTAGCGATGGCACAGAAGCGGGGACCCATTTAATCCAAGACCAATGGACTCATGATTATTTTTCAGATGAAGGTATGTGGGAATTCTTCTTTGTTGGTCCAACTAATTTACACATCATCCCTTCATCTGGAAACTATCCAGATAGACTTGTTTATTCAGGATTTTGGGCTCATAGTGGAGATGTTACCGGTGAAGAGCCATACCTAACAGATGGAACTACAACAATAAGAATGGCCAATATTGTCCCTGAACTAACAGAAGCTGGGCCATACTGTTGTTTTGATTTTTTAGGTTCGATACCTAGGGACTTTACACATAATGGAAATTTAATTTATTTCTCTGCCACCAGCGATGATAATGGTAGAGAACTATATCACTACAATTTAGCAGCTTTTGGTAATAATAGATTATTTTTGATCGAAGACCTTAATCCCGGCGAAGAAGGAAGTAATCCTGAACAACTTACGCCAATTGGTAATGGGGAGATATTTTTTACCGCAGACATCGGAAATGAGACAGGTAGAGAACTATATTTCAGTCAAGGAAGTGCTTCAAATACCGATATGATTATGGATATATGGCCCGGAAATGATAATAATAGCAATCCTGAAAATTTAATTTCACATGGGGAAAATATATTTTTCACAGCCAATGACGGCCAAAATGGTAGAGAGTTGTGGTATTCGGATAGTACTATGTCGGGAACTCAGATGATTAAAGATATCAATCCTAATGGATCTAGTTCTCCTGAGACATTTGTTCTCCTAGGTGATATCTTATACTTTACAGCAAATGATGGGCAAAACGGTCGCGAATTATGGAAATCAGATGGTACTGAGGAAGGCACGATGATGGTATTGGACATATATCATGGTCAAAATTCAACTTTTAATTGGGCTACCTTTGACGCTATGGGGGAACAAATGATTATTCACGATGAAATGATTTATTTTACCGCCTATTCTCCAGATTATGGATATGAGATATGGTATACTAATGGTACAGAAGAGGGGACCAAACTTCTTTTAGATTTAAATCCAGGAATCAACTCTAGCTATCCTTGGTATCTTACAAGTTTTGGAGATAAATTATACTTTACTGCAACCGTATCAGATCCATATCCCTTGGATGGGCGTCAAATGTATCTCTATTGGGATAATATGGGTCCAATAATTGATATTGATTAGAAAATATTAATTTATTGCATCCAATAAGAATAATTAAAAACTTAATTACTGAGGTTAATGTTCAGATTTCTGACATTCGGAGGTTGGCCTGCAATCAAAAATTCCAACATTGCAGCCTCCATAACGAATTCTATCGATTTCTCTAATTTCTTGACCTCCAACTACTGAAACCATATTGTCTAAGGTTTCACTAGGTGAATGATATGCCTCATAATCATCATCATAAGCACCAAGGTGGAAAATAGTTTGAGCCCCTAAATTACGGAAAATAACATGATCAGGTCAGTCAAATGTATCTTCATCAACGTCCAAAACTAGGTTCTCGTGCTCATTCCAATGCATAGTCCATAAAAGCGTACACTATTATGACATTATTTTTAACCTTTTAAGTATAAAACATTCATTTAGTTATCGCTACTGAGGGGTGGATAATGGCGAGTTGGCTAGTGCAGTATGGTAACAAAGATCGCCATATTGAAACTGCACTAGCAACTTTCCTTTCCTTCTTGGTCGCCATTTGGTATGTTTTTTATACAGGATTTCTAACTGATGTTCCTAGTTTAGATTCAGTTGTTTCTTCTAGTTACGTCTCAGATGAAATTCTTGCAATATTTAGGACAGCATGTGCTATCTTGAGCTTTGTAACCCTTTCTTGGATTGTAATAGATCCAAAAGGCGCTCCTGACAATCCTTTGTATTACCTAGAACGAAAAAGCCGCACTCGTCATGCTAGTGGCATTACTAGACTCGCAGCCTTTACTATGTGGCACTTCGGACTATTTGGAATTAGTTTTAGCATCTCAGCTGCATGTTCTTGGGTCCATATATCTGGAGGAGATGTGCCAGAATGGATGCTAGTTGCCAGTCCTGCATTATTTGCTACTTCATACGCTTGTGCGATATTGGTTACCTTTGTTGTCTCATTCTACATCATTGGCGATTCAATAAAAAAAGGCTTCAACATTGATCACTTATTTTATTGGTATGAAATTGTAATGCATAATTTCAATATTATTTTAATGGGAATTGCAATTATTTTGAATAATTTTGAGGTAGATTGGGAATATTTTTCATTACCAATAATATTTGGAATTATGTATGTTGTTTGGGCTAGAATTTATGCAAGTATAGCAGGAGTTTACATATATTCATTCTTAGATCCTAGGCTTAATGGTGCCCCCATTATCCATATTATTCTTCTAAATATTCTAGTAGTATCATTTGTAATAGTGAAGGTTTTGGAACTTATTTCAAATTGGAACATTATTGCTGGTACCGTTGTGATAACGGCACTAAATATGTTAATTACAACCTTTAAAAAACCTAAAAATGATTATTAATTATCAAGGTCTTCATCAAATGGAGTGTATGACCAAATTTTTGTTGTTACTAGTGCCATTACTACAATCTTAGCAACATCCCATGCTAAGAATGGTCTAACACCCCATTCATATGCTTGAGCAAAATCAACATTGTAGGAGTAAGCCAGCCATGATGTTCCAAGGGCATAAACGGGGATCATTGCAATTGACCAGCAAATGATTTGTGCTTTCAAATCTGCAATACCTGTTTTTCTGGATCTATCAAGTCCTTCGGCTATTAATGCTGAGGCCAAAGGGAAAGCAAGCAGGTATCCTCCTGAAGCAATCAAAGTAGACTCTGAGAATAACACATCTCCTCCTTCTGCAAAAACAGGCGCGCCAATTGCTCCAGCAAGCAGATAGATGCATCCTGATGTGAATGCATCATTACGACGTAGATATACGCCAGTTGCCAAAACAGCGAACGTCTGTAGGGTATATGGCACAGGAGACCATGGCATAGTGAACGCTATCTGGGCACATATTGCTGTTAATCCAGCAAAGAAAACAATAGAAATAATACGCTCATTATTGTTTAACTCATCATTACTCAGTGCCAGGTGCCATTTAGCTGGTTCTTGCAGGTTCAGTTGTTCGAACATAACCTTACGATTAATAGCGAGCACTTAGTGATTGAGATTAACTATTTTATTCTGGATTTGGCCAGGGATGTTTTTCATCATCCCAAGATATCCATTCAGAGACCCAAGGTTCCATGTAAGGTTGTAAATCAAATCCAAGACCTTTCATTACGACTTCAGGTTCTATTGTTCCATTTTTATCTCTGACGCCAGTTCTAATAATAGCAGAAGAAGATACAGCTCCATTTTGTTGAATGGCATGATGAAAATAAAAAAATTTCTTGTTAAATCCAACAAATTGTGTTACAATTTTTGATTTTCTAAAAGGACGCAATCTCTTACGATACCTGATGGTTGATCCACCTACTACAAACAAAAATTTCTCTTTTTTAATGTATTTTACTAGGCCAATTTGCAGTGCGATATCATATCTAGCAAGGTCGCAAAATACAAAATGACGGCCATTATTTACTTCAGGATATAAATCAATATCTCCTAATCCAGGGCGAAAATTAAATATATACTTTTGAGTTACATCTTCTACTTTTTTCCTACGGCTTAAGATATGTTTTCCAGCGATCAGAACTAAGCGATGGAATGGATACATAACACTCGCAAAGCACACTTCAATTGAAGGTTTTGTCGATTAATAAGAAATAATTGAAAATAAATTCAGAGAGATTTAGCCCATTCACCTTTCCTGAATACAGGAATTAATGGATGCAGTAGAATCAATTAGAACATTTTATGGGCTGCAAAATGTCGTAAAGTATCATGAATTCACACTTCCTAAATGTAGTCGTCAAAGGCGACTCGATGTGGCCCACACTAGTTGGTGGAGTCACTGTAAAGTTTGAGAAATTAGGAAATAAAAGGCCTGAAGTCGGTCAATTTTTTTTAGCCCAGCATCCTCTTAAAAAAGACACTAAAATCATTAAGCGTATACAATCTATGGATGAGAATAATGTATTCTTATTTGGTGATGACCTCAATCCAACAGCGAGTGAAGATAGTTATAATTTTGGAATGGCGTGATTTTTAAATATATATGCACTTTTTAAATAAAAATAAAGATGCATATATTTGAATAACTTTTAGTTATCATCCATACTTCGAAAAATTATCACAAGATACGATATAATAAAGACTAAATGTATGATGGACTGAGATATGAAGCACATAGAAGTAATTTTTGTACTTTTTATCTTGCTATTAAGTCCAGTTTTAATGGTTCAAGATAATCTATCATTAAAAGAAAATCAAAACTTTGTACTTTCTGCTGCAGAATGTGCAAATGAAACATATTCATCTGGCCCATTATATGCGGATATAATAAACGGCAATGATGCATGGCCAGGGACCATTGATTGCCCTAAAATATCTATTCAATCGGCAATAGATGCCGCTTCTGATGATGGAGAAGTTATAGTGAAATCAGGTACTTATCATGAAATAATATCTCTGAATAAACCTGGAATTACGTTAACTGCAGCAGAAGGAGAGCGAGTAATTTTAGATGGTACTGAGAGTGTTAATGAAGATCTAGGAGGAAATTGGGAGATTCATGATTCATCATCATTCAGCGACATAATATGGAAAGCAGACTTGTCAAAAGATGCTTGGCAATTATTTATTGATTATGAGGAAGAAATGCCAGCCAGATGGCCTAATGCTAACTTTTCTGATGATACAGCCCTTAATGATAATGAATATTGGGCGCATGGGAACATCGATGATGGAGACTACGAAACAGATTCTTCGACAAGTTGTAATGAAGGAATGGTAAAATATCAATCTGGGAGTAAATATTATTGCCTTAATTATGTAAATGGGGAATTACAGGACGATGGTGGGACATACGCTGGACATGACGGATTAATTGATTCTGGAATTGATGCTACGGGGGCTATAGCAGTCCTCAACATTGGTTCATTTAGGACATGGAGTAGAAATATTACTTCCCATACTCTGAGTAATGGTTCTATGATATTTGACATAGTTCCAAGTGATGAATGGAAATACAAGCATCATATGTATTTCCTTACTCAGAAATTGAATTTATTAGATACCCCTGGGGAATGGTTTTTTGATCATGAATCTTCTGAAAATACTGTTTATTATATGCCAAGGGATGGGCAAAATCCCAACTTGTTGAATATTAGGATGAAAACACAAGCATACTCTATTCTTTGCTCCGATGATGACGGTGTAGTTGTAGATGGATTTGATTTCTTTGCCACTACGTTCAGCCTTGACGATTGTGACGCTTCTGTTATTAAAAATTCAAATTTGGTATATCCAAGTACTTCTAAAAGATCATTAGGATATGCTGGAGAGAATGCGGATGAAAGATTTGTATCACGTGTTGATGATTGTATTGGTTGTATTATTGATAAATGCACATTCATTTACACTGATGGTGCAGCCTTTGAAGCCCATGGTGGTGCGGCAAGTTCTATGAATAATCAAATAAATAATTCATATTTCTACTATATTGATTGGTCTGGGTCTGATCAAAAAAGTTTGATGACAACTATAATGATGGATGGTACATCGAATCTTTTCACTAACAATACAATGCACAAGACTGGTACATCGGCAACAATAAGGATAGGTAATGCTCCTAAGATAATGTTCAATGAAATATATGATACGGCATATATTCAATCAGATGGGACAGTAATTCAGATGATGCAAGCAGAACAAGAAGATGGGATAGTGGCATACAATTGGATTCATGATGTTCCTAAATATGGAATTAGAATGGATGGGCCATTTGGTGGAGAAAATTCTGGAAGAAATGCGTCTGTACATCATAATGTATTATGGAATGCTAATGGGGCTATAGTGAGTAAAGGAGATTATCACAATGTTAGTAGTAATACGGTACTATTGGGGATAGATGATGATAGGAATCACATCATTGTATTATACGATGATACGGGTGGAAATGAAAATTCCATCATAATGAATAACGCTGCTGATTCAATTAGTGGCCATCGAACTAATTCCAATAGTAGTAGTCCGATACCAGTAAATACTTCTACAATTTTTAATAACTGGAATGGCTATGATGCTCAGAATACTGGGGAAAACATATCTAGTCAATTGATAGCACCATTTAGTAATGATTTCCGTCCAACAACTAACTCAGAAATAGATATTATGGGCGCTGGGGCATATTCTAGTTCTCAAACTGCATCAGTACCTGCTAGCAATTCTATTTATGATCCATCGACCTATTATTGGCTCCCAGGGATAAAACATGATGCTTCCAACCCTTATCAACAAACTTCTTTTGATTTACCTTGCTCTTTGGGTACATATCGAATTACATCTGGAGGGGACTGTATTGATGCTCCAGCAGGGTATTATGTTGATATTTGGAATGGTGACTTAACTGCATGTGCTGCAGGAACCTACAATGCTAACACTGGTTCTACAACTTCTAGTGAATGCGTAGATGCAGATGCAGGAAATTATGTTCCATCTGCGGGTCAGACTTCACAAACAGAATGTGCAGCAGGAACCTATCAAGCATCTACGGGACAATCTTCCTGTACCGATGCTTCAGTAGGATATTATGTTCCTACAACTGGTCAGACATCACAAACAGCCTGTCTTGCAGGAACCTATCAAGCATCTACGGGACAATCTTCCTGTACCGATGCTTCAGTAGGATATTATGTTCCTACAACTGGTCAGACATCACAAACAGCTTGTCTTGCAGGAACATACAATGCAAATACTGGTTCTACAACTTCTAGTGATTGCTTAGATGCTTCAGCAGGATATTATGTAGATTCTACACTTGGAGTCGCTCAAACATCACAAACAGCTTGTCTTGCAGGAACATACAATGTAAATACTGGTTCTACAACTTCTAGTGATTGCGTAGATGCAGATGCAGGAAATTATGTTGGATCTGCGGGTCAAACTTCACAAACAGAATGTGC
>Ga0302127_10000352_pt1 | contig 24688 bp, 15 predicted proteins | sample CB4_SCM_MG_FD_204452 | JGI IMG/M metagenome (GOLD analysis project Ga0302127, IMG submission 204452) | Marine microbial communities from Western Arctic Ocean, Canada - CB4_SCM | ecosystem: Environmental > Aquatic > Marine > Oceanic | place: Canada: Western Arctic Ocean | collected 2017-09-24
AATATTATATCCTGCCGTTTGCTGTCCACTGACCAGAGTACTTATCTGCCGTCCCATCATATCATAGATGGTAATATTAACCAGTCCATCTTCAGGAAGGTCATAGCGGATAGTTGTCACTGGATTAAATGGATTTGGATAGTTTTGGTGAAGTACAAAACTTATTGGAGTTATAGAAGTATTCTCATCATTCGATAAGGCATCACAGCCGATACCCAACGCTCCCATATTCGCACCACTTTCGCCTGTTCCAACACACGGGGAATTTTCTGTTAAAGTAAAATCACTACTATCGGGATTGCAGAATAATGGGTCTGAATCAATATTACCTATACCATTCCATCCACCTTGTATGTCACTATAAGTAATTGTTGGTGTTCCTAATCCCTGAATTTGAGTTGGATCATTGCCCCATATAATTGAATTAGTTAGTATGGGATTGGTATTTGCCCCTACAAACAATCCACCACCAAAAAATGTAGCAGTATTCCCGCTAACTGTTAAATTTATTAATGCGGCATCAGTATCAAGGATAAATATCCCACCGCCATAAGATGCTGTATTATCATTTACAGTAACATTTGTCAACGTCGCTTCTGAATTATTAATTATCATTCCGCCACCAACAGAATCATTTCTATAGCAATTATTCCCAGTAACTGTTATATCCGTCACTGATACAGTAGCTGAAAAAATCATTAATCCACCACCATAATGTTCTGAAGTATTCTCCTGAATAATAAGATTCGACAAAGTTGGACCAGACACTCGCCAAATAGAAATTCCAGCACCGGCAGCTGCAGTATTATCTGTAAGGATCAAATTCTCGAAGACTGCGTTAACAGGACTAACTGGTCCATCATAAACATATTCAAGATCAGGATGTGTTACAAGAATTCCACCACCGCCAATACATCCGGCACTTACGGCATTTCCACCTGTTATTGTAAAGTTTGCTACTTTAATATTTTCACATTCTTCCACTATTTTAATCACTCGGCTTTCTTTCTCCAAATCAGCTTCTGCATCTAATATTGAAGTTTCTCGACTGGTGCCAATCAAATGAACATAATCTGGAAGAATAATTGGAAATTGTTCACCCGTTGTCGATGGCGAAAACACACCATCTGCAACATAAATTGTGGTTATAGTGGTTGAGTCATTTTTTACTAGACTTAGAGCATGGCCAATATTCTTAAAAGGCTGAGATTCTGTTCCAGGGTTGTTATTATTTCCATCCATAGAAACATAAAATGAATTTCCTTCTATACAATTGCCGGAAACATCATTTTGGATATACACTGCTTCTTTTTCTTTTGATTTAAGTACAAACTCATTAACACTGTTTGACTCACAATCAATATCTTCAAAAATGCTGTAGCTTACATCGATGAATCCATCATACCCTCGGGAATAAAAATTCTTACCATCTCCGCTGCTGTTATTCTCAAAATAATTATTTTGTATATTGACCTCTTCCGGTATGTCCCGGCTTGAGTGACGGATTCTTCTGGCGTTGTTCCTATCTTCATCAAACTCAACATCCTCATCACTGAATTGAGCAATTGCACCACCATTTGCGATATTGATTGAACCACTACCACTATCAGATTGAGCGCTACCATTATTTATGAATCGATTATACATGACGGTTGGATAAGCTTTAAATATCAGGATTGCTCCACCGGATCGTTCCGGGCGTTGGACAACTATTTCGCATGTATCGTTTTCCACCATAGCAGTGCCAATACCATCTTGAAAGGTGAAGCCTAAAATTGTGGGTGCAATATTACCATCCCGAACAACCAGGCAACTTCCATAATCTGGATCGACTGGTTCCGAGGTACCACTGATGATGGTTTCTTGAATATTTTCATTATTGATCCATTCGGTATTAAGGTCATCATTTAGCGCATGACTGGCGAGGACTATTTCTTTTTCAAGAATGAGGTTTTCTGAATAAGTCCCCTGTGCAACAAGCACAGTGTCTCCATCAACCGAAGCATTAATACCTGCCTGGATGGTTGTATAATCAGATGGTATGTTAATTGTGGTAGCGAAAAGGACAGAAATCAATCCACTCCCAAACAGTATCACTTTTTTCATTGTTTTGTCCTCTTAATAATTAGTAAGTGAAATGAAAACTGTCACAAATATAGATACAAATACATAAATCATAGTATATCTAATAATTCAGCGTTGCCAAAATTAGAAGAAAAAATTTAGAGACACCCTATCCAGTAGCTTTTAGGCAAACAAAAAACCCCACTTTCGTGGGGCTTTTTGTTGTAGAAAGGGTAAACTTATTTTAGCAGTACCATCTTCTTGGTCTGTGTGAACTTTCCGGCATGTATAGTATATAAATACAACCCGGCAGATACTGCTTCACCAAAGGTGTTGGTGGCATTCCACTGGACAATATTATATCCTGCCGTTTGCTGCCCACTGAACAGGGTACTTATCTGCCGTCCCATCATATCATAGATGGTAATATTAACCAGTCCATCTTCAGGAAGGTCATAGCGGATAGTTGTCACTGGATTAAATGGATTTGGATAGTTCTGATGGATTTTATAGGATATTGGCAAATTATCTCCATTTGAGATATCCAGGTTTTCCAATACTAGAGCTATAGTTTCTGAGTGCTCACTCCATTCAGTAGAGAAATAAGAAACTCTATAGAAATATAACGTATTGAATTCTAGATCTTCATCAGTATAAAAACTACTCGTCAGATAATTGGAGACTACATTTTCAACAAATAGATCATCTGTAGATCTTTCCAATAAAAAGTATTGAAAGTTTTCATCTGTACTTGGGTCCCACCATAACATCACTGAGGCACTTTGGAGAAAATATTGAAAACCTGTAGGTGCAGGCAGGTTTGATTCAAAGGCTCCCATATCCGGGGCTGAACCATTATAATCAGTAATATCTTCAGTTCCATCGCCATTTAGATCTGCCGTTCCTGTATTAATGCATGGTGAATCGGGAGCTTGTAAGGTATAATCACCATTATTAGCATCCGTGAAGAGTGGATCAGCATCGATATTGCCTTCACCGCCATATCCTCCTTCAATATCGCTGTAAGTGACAGTGGCAGAACCTTGAATTTCATTGCCAGTATTCTCCCAGATAATTGAATTGGTTATATCGACATTAGCGTCAGTGATACCTACGCCACCACCACCTCCTGATGTATTTCTACTAACAGTAACATTGTTCATCGTTGCAGATGTATTCATAACATCAATTCCACCAACATTTCCTGAAGCATAATTATTAACAACGGAAGTACGTGTGACGATAGCGTCAACATCTTCATCGAGTTGCATTCCACCACCATTACTGTCGGTTTCATTTCCAGACACTATGCAATCTTCAATGACCACTCCATCATTACCACTAATTGGGCCCCATACATTGATACCTCCACCACTACCGGAGGACCAATTATTACTGACTATGGACTCTTTTAAGGTGAAACCACCTTCGAGACCAAAAATTCCACCACCGCCCCACCATGCTGTATTCCCAGTAATTGTACAATTAATAAGGGTTGGGTGCGACCATGCACACATAATGCCACCTGCAAACATTTCACTGGCATTTCCGCTGATGGTCGAGTTTGTCATGGTCCAACCACCATAGCTATCAGGGCCACCACTATTATTGGTCCATATTCCACCGCCATGGGCTCCGACCGCAGTATTATTTGTTATGGTCATGTTATCAAATGTGCCTCGAGAATTTGCCAACATTATCCCGCCGCCTTGACCTTCCCCCTGGTTTTGGTTTCCAGTAATAGTCACACTTGTCATCGTTATGGTTGAGACGTATGAGAAGATCCCTCCACCAAATGCGGTTGCTGTATTGTTCCTTATAATAACATTGTTCAAAACAGGACCATCTACCCGAAAGAAGGCCATTCCACCACCATTATGTGAGTGATTATTCTCAATGATCACATTTTCAATAACCGGATATGTCGAGGCAATATTGGTTCCATCCTCTGTCTCTAAATTGAACATGTCATTAGCAGCCAATAGAAGCCCTCCGCCTCCAGTACACCCATGACCTTCAGAGTAGCCACCGGTTAAGGTCAAATTAGCTACTCTTACATTTTCAACTTCTTTGATGATCATGGTCGCTGCTTCTTTATTTGCATTCGCTTCAGCATCTAGTACTGTGGGCTGAAGATTATCTCCGATCAAGTGTACATTATCCGGAAGAACAATTGGAAAATGTTCTCCATTTGATGATGGTGAGTAAACTCCTGAATTAAGATTAATAGTGGTAACAGTTCCATCATCTTTTACAAGTGTTAGAGCGTGACCAATTGTTTTTAGAGGACTGGTCTCTGTACCATCGTTATTATCGTTGCCATCATTAGCAGATACATAAAATGAATTGGATTCTATACAAACACCGGATATTTCATTTTGAACATAATTAGCTTCATCTTCTATTGATTTAAGTACAAAATCATTTACAGTATTTGATTCACAGTCTATATCTTCAAAAACACTATAACTCACATCAATATCCCCATCATAGCCAAAAGAATAAAAATTCTCACCATCACCACTGCTGTTCCCTTCAAAATAATTATTCTGAATATTTAGCTCTCCCGGTATATCCCGGCTGGAATTTGATTCATCTGAATCTGGAGTACTTTCTAAGATAAAATCCCTTATAGCATCAAAGTCAGCAAAATCTACATGGGTTAATTCACCAGAAGAAAGATTTCTATCCTCATCAAACTCGACATCCTCATCAGCAAAATGACTGATGGCGCCTCCATTTGTAGTATTTTGTCCCGTCTCACCGGCAGTCCCATTATTCATAAACCGGTTGTAATTGATTTTCGGGTAAGCTTTATAAATCAGGATTGCACCACCGGATCGGTCCGATTTTGTAACACCACATTTAGTTACCATCATATTTGTTCCTGTCCCATTCTGAAAGGTAAATCCAAAAATCGTCGGCTCAGTATCAAAAGTAGGAACATAACTGCCGTCCTTGATAACCAGGCAGCTTCCATTATGGGCGCCATTAACTATAGTATTATTAATGTTATCATTATCCAGCCATTCGGTACCTAGGTCATCATATATGGCATGACTGGCCAGAACTATTTCATTATCAAGAATTAAGTTTTCGGAATAAGTCCCCTGCGCAACGAGTACAGTGTCTCCATCAACCGAAGCGTTAAGACCTTCCTGGATAGTCGTATAATCTGACGGTATATTAATTGTGGTGGCGAAAAGGAAAGATATCAATCCGCTCCCAAACAGTATCACTTTTCTCATCATTTTGTCCTCTTTTTAAGTAGTGATTGTATGTGGAATAGAATATAAATATAATAATAAAACACCATTATATGCAAATGCTGGTGGATAAATATCTACGCCAAGTGGAACAATAACAACCAATAGAGGATTGGATGTTATAAATTTTGGCGGTCTGGGAATGAAATTATTTGATGTTTTTATTCAACGCCCAAACTATGTAGGTAATCATCATATCCGCGGCTGTGTTCTTTAGCTTTTTCCGGTGTTAATTCAATAATCCTCGTAGCCAATGAAGAAACAAATTCTCTGTCATGGCTCACAAAAATAATTGTGCCATCAAATCCACTTAATGCCAAGTTGAGAGACTCAATGGATTCCATATCTAAATGATTTGTTGGTTCATCCATGATAATCACGTTTGGGCGTTGTAAAATAATTTTCCCAAATAACATGCGACGTTGTTCACCACCTGACAATACACGAACAGGTTTATTTATATCATCTTGAGTGAATAACAAGCGACCTAATGTTCCCCGAATTGTTTGCATATCATCCCCCTTTTGACTCCATTGTGCCATCCAATCAACGAGTGACATGTTTGAATTAAAATCTTGACTATGGTTTTGGGCAAAATATCCGATGACGGCATTATCAGACCATTTAATGGTGCCACCGTCTGGTGGTAAATCATTAACCAAGCAACTCAGGAGCGTCGTTTTCCCAATCCCATTGGTTCCAATTATGGCAAGTCTTTCGCCAGACTCAATTGAAATATTGAATTTTTTTAAAACAGAAAGAGTATCGTATCCTTTGTTTAAATCCTTCACATTCAATGCTGTATTGAAAACTTTGGAATGTTGTTTAAAACGAATGAAAGGATAAACTCGACTAGAATTTTTAATATCGTCTAATTTAATTTTACTAATTTGATTTGCGCGAGATGTTGCCTGTTTTGCTTTGGATGCATTTGCAGAAAATCGTTTGACAAAAGATTGTAATTCATCAATCTTTGCTTTTTTCTTTGCATTATCCAAAAACAGTCTTTCTCGTGCTTGCGTCGATGCCGTCATAAAATCATCATAGCTTCCAGGGTATAATCTAAGTTCGCCATAATCGAGATCTGCCATATGTGTGCAAACACTGTTTAGGAAATGACGATCATGTGAAATAATAATCATGGTACTATTTCGAGAGTTTAAAATTTCTTCTAACCAACGAATTGTATTAATGTCCAAATTATTAGTGGGCTCGTCCAAGAGTAAAATACCCGGATCTCCAAATAGGGCTTGGGCTAGTAAAACACGAAGTTTCATTCCTGGTGCTAACGAACTCATGGGTTCATCATGTTGCTCTAAAGGAATGCCCACACCCAAGAGTAAATCTCCAGCATGTGATTCGGCCATATAACCGTCCATTTCTGCAAATTCAGATTCCAAATCTGCCACTCTCATTCCTTCTTCTTCGGACATATTAAGTAATGCGTAAATTTTATCCCGTTCTTCTTTTACTTTCCATAAATCCCCATGCCCCATAATGACGCAATCTGAAATAACAATTTTTTCATAGGCATAATGATCTTGGTTTAATTTGGCAACACGTTCATTAATATCAATTTTTACCGTTCCTGAAGTTGGGTCAACTTCACCGGTTAATATTTTCATTAAAGTAGATTTTCCGGATCCATTTGCGCCTATGAGGCCATATCGATTACCTTTAGAAAAAGTGACGGAAATATCTTCAAAAAGTGGTTTGGAGCCATACTGCATGGCAATGCTTGTTGTTGAAATCAAAGATGTGCTCTTAGGGTTTGCGATTGACGGAATTCATCTTGAATGGGATTCAGTTCAATCATTTAAACATGGATTAAAAAAACCCCGTCAACATAGACAGGGTTTCTCCAGTGATCCGGGTGAGACTCGAACTCACGGCCAATGGCTTAAAAGGCCACTGCTCTACCAGCTGAGCTACCGGATCGAAAAATATTAATTATTGCTCAAAAAGCGGTGGGAAAATTACATTTTTTGTAGTGGGATACGAAAGAAAAACGGAAAAATATTCAATGAATTTAAATGTTACCTTTCAAGTAGTACCATTTGATCTTTTACCTTGGCACCTAAATCATTTAAGAGAAGGGGCATAGCATCAAACCAACCTTATATGCTTGTCACTATATGTTTTCCTATATCCATCTTAGATCAACTCTAAAATATATACGTAGGCTAATAAAAAAGAGAACTCTTTTTTTATTAGCCTACGTTTTCTAAATAATATTTATCATAAGCAGCCAACAAACTTTCTTGCCCCGAGTAAGGCGCCGGGGAATATTTTTTTGATTGAATACCCAGTTGTGATAATTCAGATATGTACCAATCTTGTTTATTGGTCATATCCCAGAAATCGATGGCATCTTTTGTATTATATTTTCCGGATTCAACAACATCCTTTGTAAAAAGCCAAGAACAGGTAACATTGCATTTGTCAACGCCATCTGGCCAAACTGTGTGATACATGACATATTCCGGGTGCAGACTCAAAAGCATATTGGGGGAAATAGCATAATAATATACGCGGTTTAAGTTTTCGTCTTTTACGCCGTCTAAGGGGGGGCAGCATAATTCACCACTGGCGGTGATGCTGTCTTTGTCATCATTGAAATCCATATAACCACCCAAAAAAGGACCTTCGTGAAGGTCATTGCGGCCACCCATGTAATTGTGAATGGCAGCCAGTTCCGGATGAAGAATTGGGCAATGGTAGCATTCACAATAGTTCTGGATCACCAATTTCCAGTTACCTTTAACTTGATATTCTTTTGTTTCCTGAACCAAGAGTTCAGAGATGTTCCAGTTAGAAAAGCGACTAAACAATGGTGCGAATGCAGCGTCAAAACTTTCCGGGTCATCGGATATATTAATAAAGATGAAACCCTCCCATTCTGCTAGAGCTACCGAATGGAGCGGATAATCATCTTTCTTGAATCCTTCCACAATATCCATATGGGGTGCGCCGATAAGTTTGCCGTCCAATCCATAAGTCCAACCGTGGTAGCTGCATTGAATTGATTTTGAGAATTGACCAGTCGCGTTTTTGCAGATTCGAGTTCCACGATGTCGGCATACATTAAAGTGGGCTTTCAAATCTCCATTTCCCCCCCGCAGAACAATAACACTCTCCGTATCAATATTGATCACCTTATACTGGCCGACTTTAGTCAGTTCCGATGAACGACCTGCGCAAATCCAGTTCTTAAAAAAGATATTGTCATACTCTCTTTGCAGAATGACCGGGTTCACATAATAGTCCCTTTCTAACGTATGTGCGCCTTTTGGCAAAGTTTCGGCTGTTTTCTTAAAGGTCATCCTTTTAGAATCTCCCGTGCTGCGTTAAACCCATTAGCTCCATGGAGCCCACCACCGGGATGGGTTCCCGGCCCGCAAAGATATAGATTTTCAATGGGCGATTTATATTGGGCTGTACTTATGGTTGGTCGCATGAAGAAGAACTGGTCCAAGGTCATTTCACCATGATTTAAATTTCCTTCTGTTAGTCCAAATTGGTCTTCTAAATCTTTAGGTGAAAGGACTGATGTTGCTTCAATTAACGATGAAAAATCAGGAATGTAATTTTCCAAAACTCGAACCACATTATTTTTTATTTGTTCATTTAATTCAGATGACCATACTTGATCTCTCAAATGGTAAGGTGCGTATTGAACCGTAGCAGACAAAACGTGTTTCCCATCTGGAGCAAATTCGTGATTAATCAAGGATGGAATGGTGAATTCAATGGTTGGGTTATTAGCAATGGTACCGTATTTCACTGAATCGGATGCCCGCTCTTGGTATTCGATGGATGGTCCAATAGAAAATACAGTTTTCATTTGATCTTTGAATATGCCATTGATCTCGGGAAGTTTGTTAAGGGCAAAATGAACTCGAGCCGTACTGCCCCGATAACGAATATTATTTAACTGAGTATGGAAATTTGGATTCAAATTTGATATGCCTACCAAATTCATAAATGTATTTTTTGGATCAAGTCCAGACACAACCCGGCCTGCTTGAATGGGTTCTCCACCAATTAATGAGATACCACTGCAACGCCCATTTTCTACATCAATGGATTTTACTTTTGAGCCTGTGCGGATCTCAACATTGTTTGATTCAGCAACTGATGCCAGCACTTGTGCTAATTGCCCCGTACCGCCTTTCACAAATTGGGAATTATGGAAAACACCCTCTGCATGGACATGCTGATGCAACAAGTTATACCCCGTCCCTGCGGCAAAGGGGCCGAATGACAAATGATTTATTCCTGCCATGGATATTGCACTTCGGACTAATTCATTATCGAACCATTCGTCCGCCAGTTCCGGCATCATCATGGGTGCCACCCGCATGAGGTCTACCAATCCCCTGGTCCCGTGTTTGAATACAGGGCCCAGCATTAACCGCATGGGCAATATTTCAGACAACCCAATATTTGGTAGTTCCGGAGGTGTAAGTTGGTAAAGACGTTCCAGGAATTGGGCAAGTTTTTCAATGTATTCTATGAAGGCTTGCCAAGACTTTGCATCTTTTTGTGAAAAATTTGCAATGGATGCAGCGGTCAGTTTCGGATCGCGATTAAAAGAAATATTCTCACCGCTTTCACTAAGGGCAACCCGCACTACGTCAGGTTGGAGTATTGCTAACCCATTCGCTTCCAGGTTTAAATCTTTCATAACACGTGGATCAATCCATTTTACTGTATCATTGATCATATTGCACCGAAAACCTGGTGCAAATTCCTCAGTGGATGCCAATCCTCCAATCTGATCTCTGGCTTCAATCACAATCACTTTCTTGCCGGCTTTACCAAGCAGGGATGCGGTGACCAGACTGTTTATACCGCCGCCGATAACAATAATATCGAACCGTTCCATTACCATTCTCCCAAGATCTTTTTGGCTGCCATTTCACCAGGTGAACCTGTGATTCCACCACCGGGGTGAGTTCCCGATCCGCACTGATAATAATTTTTGATAGGCGTTGTATAGTCTGCCCATTTTACGGCTGGGCGCATGGCGAACAATTGCTGGAGCGTTAATTCTCCATGAAAGATATTTCCTTCTGTAAGGCCGAATGTGGTTTCCAAGTCTGCTGGTGTAAGCACCTGCCGGTGTAAAATGATATCTTTGATATTGGGCGCAAACCGGGCGATGGTATTGATCACGGCATCACCAAAGGCTTCACGTTTCTGGTCATTCCACCCGCCATTAATATTGTATGGGGCATACTGGACAAAACAGGACATAACATGTTTCCCTGGTGGTGCCATATCCGGATCTAAGACAGATGGGAGAATAATATCCATGTAAGGCTCTTTAGAAAAATTACCATATTTGGCATCATCATAGGCTTTTTCCAAATGGTCATAACTTGGACTGATAGAAATGGCCCCACGGAGATGATGCCCATCGCCGGGGAGACAGGTAAAATTCGGCAATCCATCTAGTGCAAGATTCACTTTTCCTGAAGAGCCACGAATACGGAAGTTTTTAATATCCGTCACAAAATCAGAAGGAAGATCACTTTCATCCACCATTTTCAAAAAGGAGAGTTTTGGATCCAGCCCCGAAATAACAATATCCGAATTGTATTCATCACCATTTTCTAAGGCAACACCCACTGCTCGTCCATTTTTGACGATGACCTTTTCAACTGGCGCTTCTGTCATAATATCAGCACCAAAATATTCTGCGGATCGGGCGATGGCCATGCTCACGGCGCCAGTACCACCCCGCTGAAATCCCCATGCGCGGAATGCACCATCAATATCGCCCATGTAGTGGTGGAGCATTACATAAGCAGAACCCGGGGACCGTGGCCCCATGAAAGTGCCAATAATACCGCTGGCGGACATGGATGCTTTCAACGGTTCAAACTCAAACCATTCATCTAAAAAATCTGCCGAGCTCATGGTCATGAGTTTGGTCAAATATTCAAATTGTTCACTGCTTAATGTTTTGAAATGATTCAATAATTTTTTGGTGGCACTTAAGTCTGAAAGGGATGGGCGAATGACGTTGGGTGCAATTGTTTCTAAAATGGGACGAACTGCCATACCTATTTGACCCATAGCAGGCCCAAAACGCATATATGTTTCAGCATCCTTTTTAGAATGACGCGCTATTTCACGGTAAGTTTGGTCTGCATCTGCCGTACGAAGGAGATAATCATTGTCTAATGGTGTGAAAGAGCTCTCCAAAGGCAGCAGTTCCAATCCGAATTTGGGAAGCATAAGTTCTCGCATCACGTTTGGTTTCATCAAACTCACCACATAGGAGCAAACAGAAAATTTGAATCCCGGGAAAATTTCTTCCGTTACAGCGGCTCCGCCCAGTATATACCGCCGTTCTAAGACCAATACTTTTTTACCGGCCCGGCTCAAATAAGCCGCTGCAGTGAGTCCATTATGCCCACCGCCAATGACGATAGCATCGTATTTTTTTACACCAGGCATGAGCGTTTCCTTTCTGGGTCAAAGAAGGGTGTCTTTACTACTTTGGCTGGTGTGAGTTTTCGGAAATGTTCCACTTTTAATTCAAACATGAGTTCTGATCCTTCGCTGGCATATTCTGATTTCAAATGGGCCAGGGCGATATATCGTTTCAAAATTGGTGACCATGTTCCGCTGGTGGCATAGCCTACTTGTTCGCTCCCTTTATATAAGGGAGTGCTTGTTCGCCAGGCAGTACCAGGAAGCCCCGGTGCTAATCCAGCCTTTCGAAAATGTTTCTCCAGTTCATGCCATTGAATTTCGATGCCCACAAAATCCCATTCCGGGCCGCGAGCGACTTCAGCTTCTAAGGCTTGCTTTCCAATAAAGTCTTTTTTCTTCATTTTTACAGCCCACCCCAAACCCAATTCGTAGGGAGATGATTTCCGGGATTCAATAATGGCATGCCGGGATGATACATAATCAACATCCAACAGGATGAGTCCAGCTTCGATTCGGACAATGTCCAAAGCGTGAAGACCGGTGGGTGTGATACCGAATGATTCCCCTTTTTCCAAAAGTAGATCCCAGACTGTTAAAGCATCTTTAGGGTCCATCCAAATTTCATAGCCAAGATCACCTGTATATCCAGTGCGTGAAATAGACACGGGGATATTGCCAAATGTGGTATCCATCATCCAAAAGAATTTGAGACTGTTCAAAGAATCAGAAGAAACTTCATTTAGAATAGCTCGGGAGTTAGGTCCTTGAAGTGCCAGTGCCGCCGTTGTGAATGAATCATCTGTAATAGTAACATCCATCCCTGTTGCATTATGTTTGATCCAATCAAAATTTGGTTCGGCACTGGTAATGCGAAATTTGTTTTCGGATAATCGTTGGATGGTGCCATCATCAATCACTTTTCCAAATTCATCACACCAGGGAGTATACATAACCTGACCTATTTTGCAAATTCCAATATTACGAGTCACCAATCGATCGAGAAATATTTGCGCATCGGGACCTTCAATGATATATTTTTTTAGTGGAGTTATATCTAATAGAGCAGCCTTGGTACGGATGGCAAAATATTCATTTTCATGATGGAGTTCATAGTTGGTTGCCGCGAGATATCCAGACCACCGACGCCATTCTTGGGATTCATTCAATTTCGACGTCCGCTCAAAAAAAGGAGAGAGTAAAAGCTGGGTATGGGCCGTAAACTGGTTTTTGTAACTCATTGAGTTGACCTTAAAAATGGCCGGGTTAGACAAGTGGGGCCGCCAGCACCTTTGATTGAAATTTCTATTCCATCGTAAGTATGGACATCTACGCCTTCATTCTCCAAGCGTTTTTGTGTAATTGGGTTACCTTCAATCATAATCACTTTGCGTGGTGCCACCGCCAATACATTGCATCCCATGGAATCATATTCTTCATCTGGGACTTCAACAAGTTTGATTTGACGGCTAAGAAGATATTGGCGGAATGAAACCGAAAGCAATCTGGAATACACCAAAAAAAGATCATGATCAATTGGAGATACATTACTCATAAGATGGAGACAGTCATTAGGACCTGTCCAATGGGGAAGCGGCACAGAAATCACATGATTTACATGATTACCAAGCAAATTTTTAAATTGGCGAATCCCTTCAGCATTGGATCGATATCCTTCACCAACTGCTACAGTTCGATCATCGATCCAGACTACATCGCCACCTTCTAAAGTTCCCGGAGACTCAATGTGACCGAGAATAGGGACATCAATGGATTCAAAGTAAGCTTTCATAGCTTTTGATTCGGGAATTCGTGCATTCTTGCCCATGGTACACAGAATGACTCCACCATTTGAAATAACGCAGGGATCATGGGTGTAAACCGAATCTAAAGAAGTAGTATTATCAGCCGGTAAAAAATGAATTTCAGCACCAGCTGATTTCAAAAAAGCTACTAACTTTTCATATTCGGCTTGTGCTTTTTCAAAATTTGGCACGCCAAAATAATGGAGTTGCGGAGATTGCTCGTTTACCTTAGCCTGATTTTGATATGCATCTTTTGGATGCTTCATTAAAACGCGTTGGATAGGGTCTACCATGCTCTGGCAGCCAAAATTATTTTTCAATAGTTTCTCCACACCAATCTACAATCAGGTTAGCAATTATTTTTATAGTCAAAAGGACTTCTTCAATTTCCACATATTCATTGGCCGCATGAGCGAGGCGCACATCTCCCGGACCAAAAAGAACGGCGGGAATATGGGCATGATTTGTGAAAAGACGCAAGTCTGATCCATAGGTCACACCTTCAATAATTGATATATCCCCAGTTGATTGAAAGTAGCACTCAGAAAGTGATTGAATGATGGGATGTTTTGTATCCGTTTGTCCTGATTCAAATTGACCTTCAAACCATTCCAAAACAGGCGGATTTTCATTTAACCATTCGTCTGTTTTAGAAAATTGTCGAATGTGGTTTTCAAATGCGTCTCGGCCATCATCTGCAGACTCACCGGGAAAGATACCAAATCTTCCTTCCGCAACGACAGATTCAGGTACGGTAGAATGCCACTCACCGCCTTTGATAGTGCCAATGTTTATAGGGGCTACTCGACTCTTTGATTCGTAATATTTTATATTGAATGATTGATGGCGCTCTTTTTCAAATTTCAAAATCGATTGATGGATCAAATTATATTTTTCAATGGCACTAACGCCATCCCAGCGCATGGCAGCATGGGTCGCTCGGCCCGGGATCGTTAAACGAAAGGTAAGGGCACCCGATTGAATGGGACAAACTTTCAACGATGTGGGTTCCAGGATCACAGCCCCATCAGCCGTGAATCCCTTTACAATATTGGTTAGTGTCCCACAACCGCCGGATTCTTCACCCACAACCGATTGAACCATCACATTGCCACTGGGTTTAAACCCAATATTTTGAAGAATCTGAATTGCAAAAATCCCAGAAGCCAACCCCGCTTTCATATCGCAGGAGCCTCGACCATAGATTCGATTATTTTTTATAGAACCGGACCAGGGAGATTGATCCCAAAGTTCTTCCGCACCTGTGGGAACCACATCCACATGGCCGTTCAAAATAAGTGATTTCCCACCACCATTATGATTCCATTTTCCCACAACATTTACCCGGGAATCTGAAGAAAAACCATCATCACAAAATGCCGGGTGATTTTTTAATTCATCAAAACGGACTGGAACTTTTTCTACATCTAAATGAAGTGTTTTGAGTTTATCGCTGACTAATTTCTGAACCGAGCCTTCGTCATTTGCTAAACTGGGAGACTGAACTAAAGTTTGGATAAATGAAACAATCTCATCCTGAGCAGTATTAACTGACGCATCTATTTGGCTATTTAAGTGGGACAACTCTTATAATGATCCTTCCACGCAAGTGGTCTCAAATCCTCCACGAATATTGTAAAGAGTAGTAACAGAAATTTTGTCTGTAGCTAGAGCCGTTTTCAGATCATTATAAATTCGTTTGGTGGCTGCTTCCTGGTAGATGCCCACATTACGGAAACTAACAAAATAATATTTCAGAGATTTTAGTTCCACACATTTTCCGCCTGTTGGATAATATTCAATTTTCACATAGGCGACGTCTGGGAGACCGCTAAAAGGACAAACAGCACTGAATTCATCTGTTTCTGTTTTAATATATTGGTCTGGACTGTCGAAATCAAACACTTCGAGAAATCCGGGGTTTATGTGACTTTCATCAACAAATTCAAATAAATGTCCTTCGGATTTTGCCATGCTACTCTCCTTTATAAATACACCCGGTGGAATCGGTTTCTTTGATCTCAATTTGAGATAAACCGGGCAGGGCTGGAATGATTTCCGCCCAAATCCACTTGCATAAATTTTCGCTGGATGGATTATCTAATCCATCTATTTTGTTTAAATAAGAATGATCAATTTGATCATGGATTGGTTTGAATGCAGCATCAATATCGCTGAAATCTAGGACAAAGCCTGTGTGCTCATCCACATCACCGCAAACTGTAATTGTGATCTTGAATGAATGTCCATGTACATTTTTACAAGGATGTCCATCCGGAAGATTTGGTAGCGATCGCGCCGCTTCAATTGGAAATGTTTTATATACATTCATGGTAAAATTTACACGTCACCTTGAGTTTAGCGAAAGGTGACTTTTAATTATACTACCACATTTGGTTAAACTGCATGTGGCAGGGTTATTAAGGAATCCCCAAAACTTTATGTGTCTGCAAGCTCAATTTCCATTGGGGGTGCTTCATCACAAAATCTTCCGATAGTTTTATGTTTTCTGCCTGATTGGGGCCATCCATTGGCTGAATGAAAAAATGATCAAAATCCAATCCTTCATGCTGCCGTGGATTCATACCGCATTGGGGGAATATAATTTTTAATTCATGACCACTTTTCAAGATAAAATCCGCCTTGGCTTTAGGACTCACACAGATCCAATCAATTCCGGTGGGAGGTGTTTTTGTCCCATTTGTTTCAATGGCAATCTCAAACCCAGCATCATGAACAGTTGAAATGAATTCATCATCCATCTGCAAAAGGGGCTCTCCACCGGTACAAACTAGGAAAGGTTTTTCTTCTTTATTATCAGGCCATAGGCCTTGAATTATTTCCGCAACTTGCTTTGAAGAATATTTTCCTCCGTTGGGGCCATTCATTCCTACAAAATCTGTATCGCACCAATCGCAAATTGCACCTTCCCGATCTTTTTCTAATCCCGTCCAAAGGTTACAACCTGCGAATCTCAGAAAGACAGCATTTCTTCCCGTATAAAACCCTTCACCTTGTTGAGTGAAATAAATTTCTTTTATAGAATACATAATTAATCCATTACTTATAATTCAAAGGATCTTCCAATTCTGCTTCCATGAAACCTTTCAAGCGTAAAATGCAGGCATCGCAATGACCACAGGGATTTCCGTTTTTATGCGGGTCATAACAACTTGTTGTCATGCTATAATCCACACCCAATTCAGTCCCTTTTTTCACAATTTCTGCTTTGGTGAGATCAATTAACGGTGTATTAATTTTAAATCGATTTCCATCTACTCCAGCTTTGGTGGCAAGGTTAGCTGTTCGCTCAAATGATTCAATAAACTCTGGCCGACAATCGGGATAGCCAGAATAATCCAGCGAATTTACACCAATAAAAATATCGATTGCACCCAGCGTTTCTGCCCAGGCTAATGCCATGGATAGGAGGACGGTATTTCGAGCGGGAACATAGGTCACAGGAATATCTGTCATGTCTGTTTCATCCCGATCTTTGGGGACATCAATATCATCCGTGAGTGCCGAGCCGCCAAACTGTGAAAGATCAATATTTACAATAGAATGTTTTTTTACACCAATTGCTTGAGCCACAATTTTTGCTGACTCCAATTCAAAGATGTGGCGTTGACCATAATTTACGGTAAGAGCGAATAATTCAAAACCTTGGGTTTTTGCCATAGCAAGGCAGGTGGTGGAATCCAATCCACCGGAAAGAAGGATAACTGCTTTTTTATTCATAAACGAGAGCAGAAATTACCGTTTTATTTTTATGATTTAAATTGATTCCATTAGGTAATGATTTGGTGTGTTAATAAATGTAAAATACCCAATCAAGTAGCGCGGGATACTGATCTAGATCACCATCACAAGTAGGCCAAAAAAACCTGACACATCAGGTAGAAAAATAGGTTTTTTTAAAAACATTGATTAACATCGGTTGAATATAAAAAAGGATTTAATTGTGTTTACTCGCACCATATTATTAATTCCACTTATAATAAACTTATCCGCACAACAGCCTTTTGGCAAGATTACACTTCCTCTTGGCAAAGTAGAAGTAAGTCAAGATAATCGCTGGAGCAGGGCTAAACCTAACCAGCCTGTCTTCCCGGGAAATATAATCAGAACCCAACCAAAATCCCGTTGTGAAATTACACTCACTGGCGGCGGCAAGGTTCGTATCGGGGAGAATTCCGAGCTGGAACTGAATGAAGCGGATGTAAAACCAATGGTGAAAAATTTCAATGCCAACCTGAAAAAAGGAGATATTTGGGTTTCCGCAAAAGCTGCCTTTGGGGAGAAAAAAAATATAGCAATCCGAACGCCCACGGCCGTGGCAGCCATCCGAGGAACAAAATATAGGGCAAAGGCTGGTGATGATGAAAGTTCTGTAAAGGTTTATGATGGAAAGGTGGATGTGAACCAGGCCAAGAATTATATCGAAGAACGCAAAGAAAAAAGAAAAGGGCTTGGCCAAAGCGGTTCGGGAGAAGCGCCCAAATTCACATTAGGTCCGGTGACTGAAATTAAAGCACCCACACAAGTATCTGGACCATTTGAGGTTACGCTAGAAGAATGGGTTACATTAGCAGAAGGTATGCAGATTAATATACGTTCCGATGGGAAATATCATATGTTTGAATTTGACAAAGCCAAAGATGGTGAAGATGAATTTGTAAAGTGGAACCAGGAACTAGAGGCTGGGAATTAAACTGCTTTAGTATAAAATCGCTACGAAGAGCATGAATAATACAAAGTATTGATTTAGTGAAAGGCCCAATAATACAGGATGAAATTATTAATAATCATTTGCTGGAACTTTGCAGTGAATTAATAAGCACCGTTATAAATGACAGATAAACAAAAACGTATTTTAATGGGATTGGTGATGGGCATAGTAGCATCCTTATTTGTTCATCATGCTACCCGAATCTCTGGTTTTTTTCTTACAGATCTTATAGACGGATACGAATACAAGTCATATGATACTCGGATGAAATCCCGAGCTTCCTTTAGCGAAGAAGCATCCATTGATGATGTGGTCATAATAGATATTGAGCAAAACTCGGTGGAGTCGTTGGGGAATTATCACGAATGGCCCCACGCCTATCATGGCCAATTAACGGATGTAGTTTCTTCGGGTAACCCCAAAGCGCTCATCTTCGATATTATTTTTGATGAAAAAGGTGCAGACAATTATTATTTAGTGGATGCCCTGGCGTCAAATCAAACAGAACCATCTCCGGAACTTCAAAAAGTAGCAGACCAGTATCTTGCCAACTATGATCCGACCCAGTTTGTCCGGAGTACATCCAAAAGCACAGTGGCACACCATGCTCTAGTGTTTGAAAATTCTGATAGTATTAATTTTCTCTATGCCATGGATCAACTCCCTGAAGCGTATGATGCAAAAACTCATGTACTGGATATTTCCCCGGAAATTGCTGAAAAACTTCCCACAGCTGAACGGCTGGGAAATACTTATTTTGATCTATTAACATCTGCTCATGGTGCCGGGGCTGCAAATTTCCCCCAGGATGAAGATGGCATAATCCGCCGTGCACCCACCGCAATTCATTTCAAGGGTTCCGGAGAAGTTTTTCCTACATTAATCTTTTCCGCTGTAATGGATATATTGGGTATCCCTGCTAATGGATTTCTTTATGATTTTGATAATCATTTATTACGCCTCCGTGATACTACTGGAACGACAGTTAGAGCAATCCCAATTGATGAACAGGGCCGGATGTATGTGAATTATTATGGCATGTATAAAACATTCTATTATATCCCTTACATGTATTGTTTTGATCCGGAAATGCTAGACCCAAGCTATTGGGATGGTAAAGTTGCTTTGGTAGGATCATCCCTCCCGGGTTTGATGGATCTAAGAAATACGCCAGTTCAGGAAACTTTTTCCGGGGTGGAAATTCATGCTAATGTGATTCATAGTATTCTTCAGAATGAATTTGTAAAACGCGCATCCAATAGGCAAAGTTTTATTTCTATTTTACTCCTCGCCGTATTGATTGGTACTTTAAGTGCTGTCCCGAAAAAACCATTCTGGGGATTTTTAATTTTAGGTTTAGGTGCCATCGGATGGCAATTATTCAGCTACAGTCAATTTTTGGAACAGCGCTTCATGTGGGAAGTTATTCGTCCAACATTATCAATGACCTTGGCGCAACTGGGTATTTTTTCATACACATTTCTTGTTTTGGAAAAAGATAAACGATTTTTAAAAAATACGTTTAGTGCGTATATCTCTCCGAAACTCATCGATCAAATGTACGATAATAAAGAAGAACCCAAATTGGGTGGAGCAGAGGGGTATCACACGGCATTCTTTACGGATATTCAAAGTTTTTCTGGTTTCTCCGAAAAATTAACACCATCCGAATTGGTGGAATTATTGAACGATTATTTAACAGAAATGACAGACATTTTATTAGAGAATAGGGGCACATTGGATAAATATATTGGCGATGCCATTGTGGCTTTTTATGGTGCCCCGGCCCCAGTAAGCGATCATGAATACTGGGCCTGTTTAACGGCGGTCAAGATGCAGGACCGATTAGCTGAATTGCGTGAAAAATGGCAAGGGGATGGTGAACGTTGGCCAGAAATTGTTCATCATATGCAAAACAGGATTGGTATTAATACCGGCCCCATGGTAACGGGAAACATGGGCTCTGCCATGCGTATGAATTATACCATGATGGGTGATACGGTGAATTTGGCCGCACGGTTAGAGGCCTCGGCTAAACAATATGGTGTTTATATTCAAGTGGCAGAAGAATCATACAAAGCATGCAAAGATAAATTTATTTGGCGCGATCTGGACTTTGTTATTGTTATGGGAAAAACAGAACCAGCGCAAGTGTTTGAGCTTATAGCAGAAATAGGCAATATGCCACCCGGGTATGATAAATTGCTACCAGCTTATGATGAAGCACTGAAATTATATCGGAATCAGGAATGGGCTAAAGCGATCGATGCTTTTAAAGCATCCGATGAATTAGAGAACATGTTTCCCGGACGAAAGACCAATCCCAGCCGTATTTATATACCGCGATGTGAACATTATAAAGAGAATCATCCAGGTGATGATTGGGATGGATCTTGGGCTCTAATATCCAAATAATAGTGATTGTGACGTACGGCACACACAGCAAAACTCTTAAAAAGGTTAATCACAGTAGTCTTAAATTTTAGCCTGTATAGTTAAACCTATCCTCGGCTTTCATAAAAAGTTCTCTGGCCAAAGCCCGCTCCAAATTAAATTCGGGAATTTTGACCAGATACTAAATGAGATGTTATGGCGTACTCAACTATAGCAATACAATGCTTAAAATCGGACTATTATGATTATACAATATCCAATCGGTAAAAAATGTATTTCTCTTGGGTGTGTTGAATCACACGAAACAAAGCATACCTTTATCGAAATTATTATGGGGACTCTTGCAGACTATCCTAATCCTTCCACATTGTTTCAAGTATGAAGTGTAAGAAACCTAAAACATTAGCCAATGAAATCTAAGTTCATCTATAGAGTTGTATCGTTTTTTCTGCTGAGCCAGATGGGTTTAGCCCAGAATAATTCTCTCAGTTTTGACGGGGACGGGGACTATGTATCCATTAATGCAGATAATGTGGGTAAACCCTGTACCGCAGAGTTCTGGGTAAAACGGCGATCTGATACAGGTTTCCAGATTCTTTTAGACAATCAAAACAATTTCTCGCTTCGGCTTGAACAGTGGGCCGCATCCAATAAGGTAGGCTATACAAAAGCCTCAACCTATGATACCCACTTCAACTATGTAGCACCGGAAGAAGAATGGGTGCACCTGGCGGTTGTTGCGACCTCAGACTCGACCACCCTGTTTGTAAATGGGGCATATTACACTAAGAACCCCCAAACCAATTTTAGTATGCCTTTATCTACGATCGGGAAAAATGGCAATAACACTCTAGACGCAACCCTGGATGAGTTGCGGGTGTGGAATGTTGCCCGTACAGCATACCAGATCTCAAGCAGCATGTCAGCGGAACTGAACGGAAATGAGAATGGTTTAGTGGCCTACTACAAAATGAATAGCGGTAGCGGCACTTTTTTAACGGATCATAGCGGCAACGGCAATCATGGGGCTATTTCTGGAGCCACCTGGAGCAGCGATGTTCCGGAAAACCTGACATCTACTAATGATCTTAGCGGCGCCTACAACATCGGTGATGGCGCCGATTATGCCACCTTTTCCGCTGCAGCAAGCGCCCTGAACAGCTACGGTATCAGTGGTCCTGTCACGTTCAGTGTGCTGAACGGCACCTATGATGGTGACTTTAGTTTAAACAGTATTACCGGCACCAGCGAAGCCAATACCATTACCTTTCAATCCTATTCGGGTAATGCAGGCGATGTTATAATAACCGACAGTTACTATAATGCTCAATATGTTGCCCTTTTCAATGGCGCAGATTATGTGACCTTTAAGAATATGACTTTTGACCGGAGCATGACCGGTTCTAATAAAACAAGATTAATTGAGATCAGGAGCGGTACAGATTACATCACCTTTGACAACTGTGTTTTTAAGGGCTATAATCATAACAGTGGCAGCACCAATTATAGCCTTATTTATACCTATAATGCGGATCAGTATGATGGGATCGTCATCAAGAACTGCAGCTTTACCAACGGCGGCGGCTACGCCATTGACCTGCGTAATGGGGCCACCGGTGGAACGGGTCTTGAGATTATCAACAACAGTTTCACGGATACCCATGGCGGTATCTATGCTAAATATTTTGATGCTGTAACGATCCGGGGCAATACCATAAAAGGCGCCGGTCTGTACGATACAGGTATCCGCCTTGATTACTGCGATGGTGCTAACGTGGTGGAAGACAATTCCATTTATGGCCCGGATATGACCTACGGTATTTATCTCAATTACTGTCAGGCCACATCGGGGAGTGAAGCCACTATCGTCAACAACTTGATCAGTGTTGAAGATTATGGTATCTATATGTACACGTACAATACCTACCAAAATGTGTATTACAACTCGGTGCAGGTAAGGGATAGTAATGCGCTTTTTTATCATTCTAACAATGACCAGTTTGACAGTAAGAATAATATCTTTTACTCTGCTTCTTCGGGTAGCCCTGCTCTGTATGTATACAATTCAACCGGGTTTACCGGTAATTATAATGACTTGTTTAGTAATTACACCTATCCGGTTTACTACGAGGGTAATAAAACATTTGCCGAGTACCAGGCCGCGGGCGACGGTGCCAACTCAACAAATCTGGAGCCGATATTTGATTCAGACAGCACTTTGGTACCCAGGATGCTGGCCCTGGACAATCTGGGCACAGCCATTACCGGCATTACTGATGATATGAACGGCAGCACACGCTCCACCACCACGCCAGACATGGGAGCCTTAGAGTTTACACCTACTGGATCCCCCTTAAGCGGCACCTATACCATTGGCAGCGGCGGAAACTATGCCAACTTTCAGGCCGCCAGGGATGAGCTTGTGGCCAAAACAATCTCCGGCCCAGTAATATTTAATATTCTTTCAGGTACCTATGATGAACCATTGCTGTTGGATGAAGTGCTTGGCGCATCGGCTACCAACACAATTACCTTTCAGTCAGCAGACGCTAACGCCGAAAGCGTGATCTGGGAGAACACGGCAAACAGCAGTGCCAATAACTATGTGTTAAAACTGAATGGTACTGATCACATTACAATGAAGAATATCACGTTTAAAAACCAGGGTTCTTCCTATAGTCAGAAGGTCGTGCTGTCCGGGGTAACCGATAGCGTCACCATTGAGAGCAACATATTCCTTGGTTATCAGGGTGGAGGCTCAACAAACCATGTTGTGATTTACGGCAGCGGGGCTGATGCAGAAGCTTTAAAGATCAAGAACAATACGTTCACAGACGCGGGCTATTATGCCATCTATTTAGACAGTGATAACTCCAGTAGCCCGCCCACGGGCCTGGAGATCAGCGGCAACACCCTGACCAATACCTATGGCGGTATCTATGTTGAATATTTTAATGCTCCAACGATCCAGGGTAATACCGTCAAGGGCAGTTATATGACCAATCACGGTATTTATCTCGCTTACTGCGATGTTGCCAATATCCCGGGTAATACCATCAAGGGCAGTGGAGCGTATACTGGGGCGGGTATTTCCATCAACTACTGTGATGGTGCCAACATCATAGAGAACAACCAAATCAATGCTCCTGATATGACCTACGGTATCTATCTTAATTACTGCGAGGCCACATCAGGGAGTGAAGCCACCATTGTCAATAATCTGATTAACGCTGGTGATTATGGCATCTACTTACATAATTACAATAAATACTATAACATTTACTATAACTCGGTAAAGGTGCTGAATAATAATGCCCTGTACTATTATATCAATCCTGAGAATATTATCCTGAAGAACAATATTTTTTACTCTGCGTCTTCATCCAGCCCTGCTCTGTATGTAAACAATACAACCGGATTTACAGGAGACTATAATGATCTGTACAGCGAGTACACCTACCCGATCTATTTTAATGGTAATAAAACATTTGCCGAATACCAAGTCACGGGCGCCGGTGCTAATTCAGTCAATTTGGATCCGGTGTATAATACAGACAGCACTTTGGTTCCCATCCGGCCTTCCCTGGATAACCTGGGCACATCCATCAGCGGTATCACCGATGATATCAACGGCAGCACTCGTTCTATTACCACACCGGACATGGGCGCTATTGAGTTTACTCCCGTTGCCGGATCAGCTTTAAGTGGCAATTATACCATTGGCAGCGGCGGGAATTACGCCAGCTTCCAGGCTGTCAGGAATGCCTTTGCGGCATATGGCGTGTCAGGCCCGGTAATTTTTAATATTCTAGCCGGGACCTATGATGAACAATTATTATTGACCGAGGTGGTTGGCGCATCGGCCACCAACACAGTTACTTTTCAATCAGCAGATGCTAACGCTGACAGTGTGATCTGGGAGAACACTGCAAACAGCAGCACAATCAACTATGTGTTAAAGCTGAATGGAACTGATCATATTA
>Ga0302127_10000354_pt1 | contig 24623 bp, 17 predicted proteins | sample CB4_SCM_MG_FD_204452 | JGI IMG/M metagenome (GOLD analysis project Ga0302127, IMG submission 204452) | Marine microbial communities from Western Arctic Ocean, Canada - CB4_SCM | ecosystem: Environmental > Aquatic > Marine > Oceanic | place: Canada: Western Arctic Ocean | collected 2017-09-24
CAAGTGCAGAAATCGGCGATTGCCCCTGCAATACCGTTGGACCAATTTCACCACGGGCCGACATGAGTGCCGAGGATTCCCATGATCCTAAAAGTGCAACAATTGCCATCGCCACGAGTACTACGCCTGTTTTAATCCATGATTCCATTATTTACCATGATACAGCACGACCCAACCTCTCGGGTGGGCCTGACCGCTGGGTCTGACCCCAGTGTGACCACAGTGTCCAGTGTTTCACAACAGTGTTCACTGGTAAGATGCGCAAATGGAACAAGAAACCCTTCTATTAAACAGTGGCCCACTCGCTGGACCACAGGTCATTCAAGTCGCACGCGGAAAATTGCGCGTTGAAATCAGTGAGCACTCGGTCAAATTAATGGCAAACGCACGCGAGATTGTCGAGGAAGCCCTGCACGCAAACTCCCCTACCTACGGAATCAATACGGGGTTTGGCGCACTCTCTACAACGAGTATCTCACACGATAAACTAAGTCATTTGCAAATGAACATTATTCGTTCGCACGCAGCAGGCGTTGGGGAGCCACTGGAGAGCGAAGTTGTACGAGGAATGATGCTTCTACTAACGGCAAGTTTATCACGCGGGCACAGCGGTACAAGACCAATCGTAGCGCAAACCATTGCCGAAATGCTTAACGCAAACGTCACGCCAATAATTCCATCAAGAGGATCGGTCGGGGCATCGGGCGATCTCGCCCCACTCGCACACCTTGCCCTTGTTCTTTGCGGTGAAGGCAAAGCAAAACTTGACGAAAAAGAAATGCCTGGTAAAGCAGCAATGGCTGCAGCCGGCATCACACCAATCGTCCCTGTTGAAAAAGAAGGTCTTGCGCTTCTCAACGGCACACACCTTATGGCATCTATCGCAACAATAGCACTTGGCGACATAGCCGTCATATGCGAAGCGGCAGTAATCGCAACCGCCATGTCAATCGACGCCGCAAAAGCGACCAGCGAATTTCTCGATGACCGAATTCATGCCGTCCGTGGGCAAAGTGGGCAACGCACAGTGGCGGCAAGCATTCGAGAACACCTTCGTGGTTCAACCATTCTCACGTCGCACGGCGAAGATGATCCTCGCGTGCAAGACCCATACAGTTTTCGATGTTCGCCGCAAGTGCTTGGTGCTGCAATTGAATCGATTGCACGAATCACCGGAACGATTTCTGCAGAACTTGGCGCAGTTACTGACAACCCTTTGGTGTTTGCCGAAGATAAAGAAATTCTTTCGGGAGGGAACTTCCACGGAATGCCGCTCGCCATTGCCCTTGATGAATTGCGAATTGCGCTGTGTCATATAGCCGGTATTGCCGACCGACGTCTCGAGTGGATTCTTTCCGCTCGTGACATTCATAACACGCTTCCTCATTTTATGGCGTGCGACCCGGGGTGCGAAAGTGGACTAATGATTGTGCAATACACGACAGCCGCGTGTTGCGCAGAACTGCGAACACTTTCGATGCCCGCGAGCGTTTCGAACATTTCAACCTCTGCTGGCATTGAAGATTACAACTCGATGGGCGCAACAGCTGGACTTCTTTTGCGTCAATCCGTCAACTTATGCCGCAGCGTTATTGCCTCTGAACTTCTTGTTGGATGCGATGCGCTCGACCATCACCGTCCGCTTAAAAGCGGCGATGCAGTTGAACACATGCATGCAAAAGTGCGTGAAGTTGTGCCAGAAAGAAACTGCGACCGTTCACCATCGGAAGACATTTATGCCATTGAACAATTGCTTAGGTAGGAAAAACTTATTCGCAAGATCCCCAAGTGCTTATAAGTACAATAATATCGGTAGTGCCAACAACTCCGTTGCCATCTAAATCACAGATGATTGACTCTGTTGAACCCCATTCTGTGATAAGCGCAACAATGTCGCTCACGTTAACAGAACCGTCGCCAGTAATGTCACCGAAGCAATCGCATTCATCTGGAATCCCGTTGTTGTTTTCATCAAGACTAAAGCCATCTTCAATGTCTTGGTAGTCTGGAATACAATTCCGATTACAGTCATAGGCAAATGTACTATCTTCAACCACACGAATAATTTGATCTACTTCTTGTGCATAAGCCGTATTAGTAATGCCACTTGGCCATCGAACCGTTACTTCTTTCAATTCTTCTACGTTTCCTAATCCAAAATGAGCACGAAGCATATGGCCAGAGTTGTACCCTGAACCACTTTGAATTTCACGAACTTGTGATTTTAGATTTCCTGCACTATTAAGATAACTTATTGTTACGCGCGCGCCAATGGCTAGGCGGTTTGAATACACACCACACAGTTCAACTTCAAACCAGTGATTACCATTTTGATTTGCATTTAGTAAGAGGCGATTCATGCCTATTCCTGGTATCTCCGTACTCCCGCCGACTATGAAAATATCTATCCATCCATCGTTATCAAAATCTGCCCAAGAGGCAGAAGATCCATTTTCATCACCGCCGGCAACAAGCGATCCCGCCCCCACCTCAGTAAATGTATTGTTACCATTGTTTCTAAACAAATGATTCGGCGGTAACGCATTACCAAAATTGACAATATAAATATCAAGAAACCCATCGTTATCGAAATCGGCCATTGAAACACCGCGCGTTCTAAACGATGCGAACATGCCAGCCCATGAAGTGATATCTGTAAAAGTCCCGTCACCATTATTCATAAACAGCCGGTTATGACCGCCGCCTGTATCTGAACCTTTTTGATTTCCAATAAACAGATCAAAGTCGCCATCGTTATCAATGTCGCCCCATGCTTGCCCACGACCGTGCCCTATATCTCCAACACCTGCAAAATCTGCAACGTCAATCCATGTGCCATCACCCATGTTTTTAAATAGTTGATTTGTCCTTTGGCTTACATCGCTATGATCTTCGGCGCCGTTCGTAATGTACACATCAGGCAATCCATCGTTGTTGTAATCGCACCAACCAATAGAACGGCTTTCTTTCCATTCATCAGAAAACAACGTAGTATCTAAAGTAAAATCCAAACTACCTGAGTTTATTAACATGCGATTTCTCTTGTTATCGCCATTCGAATTGGCCACAAGAAAATCAATATAGCCATCGTTATCAATGTCTTGCCAAGCTACCCCGCGTGGCAAAATCCCAGCCATGTTAATGGGTGTGCCGTTTGTAATATCGTTAAAATTTCCGAGGGAATCATGATGAAGTAGCACACTTGTTTCAGTGCCCCCGTTTGAACTTTGTGAAACATACAAATCAGGCAATCCATCATTGTCGATGTCGGCCCATGTTGGATGATGCGAAAGACCATTGTACGCTTCCAATTCAACCGTTGTAGCGTCGACGAATTGCCCATCACCAATATTTTTTAATAACTGGTTTGGCGCTCCATGGTATTCACCAGCAGGATCAAATGCGCCAAAATGCGCAACATACAAATCGAGCAATCCATCATTATCGTAATCACACCAAGCAGATCCTCGATGGTTTTCATACCCTTCACCAGCAGTCAATGGGGTCGTCACTTCCTCCCAAATTGAAGTACTCATGCTTCTGGGTTCACCCCTGCCACTCGCCTCAACAAGCGAAAACGCTCCAAATGTACAAACACCGAGCGCAATGACACCTATTTTTAATTTGTAATCCATGTTTGTATATCTTCGCAAAACAATTCTTCCTTTAATCTTCATTACGCAAAAAAGTCTTTTAATCCACAACCAAGACGTTTAGTGTAAAAAACTAATCGGTGCAACCACCCCACGTTCCGATAACTGCCAATAGGTCTACTACGTCCACTATACCATCAATGTTCAAATCTGCCTCTCCGCACGATAATCCCCAATTATCAAGCACAATTAAAAAATCTGAAACATTAACGAAACCATCGTTCGTCAAGTCGGCGAAGCAAGAATCAATGCATGAGACCGAAGGTCCATCAATGAAAATTGATCCTGTTCCAAATGAATCTGAAAATGTTCCCCCTATTCGAATGAAGTAATCCGACTCTGCGAGTAAATCCTCAATAATGATGATTGAATAACCATCACAATTTTGCGTGTCCCCATTGCAGGCAATTTGCGCAAGCCCACAACAACTGCCGCTATACACCACAATATCTGCATCAAATCCAATTAAGTCGCAAGTATCAATACGCAATTCGCCATTTTCACATGCATAGTAATTTAACCAGATATCTTTCGACATCTCGCCAAGTCCAGATCCGCCGCATTGATTTGAATCGTAGGCATCCGATGAATTGGTTGCCAATAACGTTGTTATCTCAGTGTACCCATTAAACACTTGTTGCGCCAAGTTGCACTCATCTGGAAACGGAATATGAATTTGATACGACACCAAAGACTCATTCGAAAGCAAGCAATCATTCACTTGATAGTGCAACGTTTCAAGTCCTTCAAAACCGTACTTCGGCGTGTATTTCAAATAATTATTTGGCAAATAATAAGGAACTGTTGTGATTTGTTGTCCAGAGGCATCTTCTACTTCACCCGTTTCAGGAATAGAAGTAACAATATAGCTCAACGAATTTCCAGCAATCGATTCACCGAGCAATTCCACTTCAATCGATGCATATGAATTTGACTGTACGTTTATATCACTTGCAACTGGAGGACATAGAAAACGCGTACGCGGCCCAACACCATCGCAAACATTGCACTCTCTCTGTAAAAGGATATTTGTCCCTGGATGCGTTAAATTAGCACAAGCCGTCACGATATCAACGAGGCCATCGCTATTCAAGTCTGCAATTTTAACTTCTGCTGGCCCGCCAGTAATTGTAAGCATTTGTATAGCTTTAATATTTGCGCTGCCATCACTGTACAAAATGAATTGCGATTCCGACCCAACATGCGTCACAAGGAAATCCGCATTTCCATCTTCGTTAAAATCGTGGACGACCATCGAATGCGGGGCGTCGTTTACTTTTATCGTTTCGTATAATGTAAACACAGCGTTACCATCATTTTTCAGAATCCAAAAATGCCCATGAAGTTTGTCGAGCGCAGCAATATCAACATCCCCGTCGTTATCGTAGTCTCCAAGTTTGATATACCGTGGTGCTCCTGGGGACATAGAAATACTCGTGCGATCTTCCCATTCTCTGTTCCCACTTGACAGCACAACCGAAATGGTTTGTGAATAAATATCTGCAACAACAATGTCAAGTAAACCATCGCCGTTTAGATCGGCAGATGCTGCTCCTCTTGGTTGTTTGCCAACATGAGCGAGTTGGCCTCGAGTAAATGTCCCGTCATTGTTTCCATAAAAAGGCTGCATGATTGAAGGGCTGTTTTGCGGGTTTTTTGCTTTACCATCCCAGTGCAAGACGATGATGTCCTCATGCCCATCAACATCCAAGTCGTCTATCCATACAAACGTTGGAGTGAACGTTTCAAATTGGTGCGCAATGTTAAAGTTACCTAGCCCATCGTTCTCTAAGAGAGACGTTGTATGCCCATTATGATCTGGTGTACAGAGATCGATGTCTCCATCGTTGTCAAAATCTAATGCCACAACATAGCGTGGGTTTTCCCCAGTTGCAAAATCAATTGGGCTTACAAAGGCACCTTTACCATCGTTATATAAAACTGTTATTGAATCGCTGCTGCGGTTTGCTAGTGCAACATCTAAGTCACCGTCGTTGTCAAAATCTCCCGTACAAACACCGGTCGAGTTACCACCCGATTCATATTGAACTTCCACATCAAAACGCACGTCACTAAAAGCAATATTGACCACTGCAATTGTAAAAAACAAATGTACTAGAGACATTTTCACATAGAAAAGATACAACAACAGCGTAAAATGTCAAGTTTTTGTACTTGAATTACTTATTTACGCACAGGAACCCTCATCTGAGCAGCATTCTGAGAGTCCGGTAAAGACAGCAATGGTTGCGCCACCTGGATCAGTAAAAACCGCATACCGACCGATGTCGGGCATGTCAGCGGGCTCAGCGCAAACGGTTGCACCGAGTTCAACCGCTTTTGCCGTTGTTTCATCAACGCTTGCAACACTTACATATCCAAGCCAAGCAGGTTGCCCCTCCCAATGCATTTTCATCATCCCGCCTGCCCAAGCTTCGCCTTGCATAAATACTGTGTAAGGTTCTTCGCTTGTAGTACTCGCTTCGGCTGTCCAATCAAACAATCCTGTGTAAAAGTCACTCGCTTTATTCATGTCGGTGGTAAACAATTCATTCCAACAGAATGAACCATGCCCATTAGGATTCTTACCATCTCCACCTTTAAACACACTAATGACTGCACCCGTTGGATCAGCAAGCACGGCGAACCGGCCTTCATCGTCTGCTTCCATAGGACCGCACCAAAGAGTCCCGCCAAGTTCCACTGCTTTGACAGCCATCGCATCAACGTCATCGCTTGCAATGTAACAACCCCAATGTGGCGGCGTGTCTTCTGGCCATTCTTCATCCATCTTTATCATCCCGCCAACTGGAACATCGCCCACTTTGAACATGGTGTACGGCATGGGTCCATGATCGTACGTATCAACTGTCCAGCCAAATAAAGTGGTATAAAATGCTTTTGCTTTTTCTGTATCTCGAACAGCAAGTTCGTTCCAACAAAAAGTACCCGAAGTAATTGGTTCCATAGTCATTTCAGTTTGTTCTGTCATTGTGTGATTCTCCTATTTCTAACTGTTTATATACATTCTACACCGTGCAAAGATGTGCCATCGCGGATACCATCGGCAAAATGACGACACCTGTATCTACTGATCAAAAACGAACAGTAAGAGCTCCCATAAGAGCCCCCAGGGGCCCTGAACTCTCTTGTAAAACATGGCAAGCAGAAGCAGCGATGCGAATGCTTATGAACAACCTCGACCCTGAAGTTGCAGAACGCCCTGAAGACCTTGTCATCTACGGAGGTCGTGGCAAAGCCGCACGTAATTGGAAATCGTACGATGCCATTATTGCTTCTCTTAAATCAATCGAACCAGACGAAACCTTGCTTGTGCAATCGGGCAAACCCGTTGGTATTGCAACGACGACGGTCGATGCACCACGCGTTATTATCGCAAACAGCAACCTTGTTCCAAAATGGGCAACACAAGAAATTTTCGACGACCTAGAAGCGCGCGACTTAATGATGTATGGACAGATGACCGCAGGATCATGGATTTACATTGGCACCCAAGGAATTTTGCAAGGCACATACGAAACGTTTGCTGAATGCGCACGCCAACACTTTGGAGGTTCCCTTGCAGGAACGCTCACCGTCACTGGCGGTTGCGGCGGGATGGGCGGCGCGCAACCACTTGCAATTGTTATGACTGATGGCACGTGCCTTATTGCTGATGTGTGCATCGAACATTTAGAAAAGAGAGTAACCGACCGATACCTCGATGAAATCATCGAAGACATAGACAAAGCAATCGCCCGTGCTCTTGAAGCGAAAGAAAATAAAGAGCCCGTTTCCATTGGCTACCATGGAAACATTGTTGATTTGCTTGCACGACTTAAAGAACGAAACATTATTCCTGATATTTTGACGGATCAAACTTCTGCACACGATCCTCTTGTCGGGTACTACCCAACAGGTATTTCACGAAAAGAAGCCGATGCGCTTCGAGAACAAGATGCAAAATCGTATGTCGAACGATCGATGGCGACTATGTCTGAACATGTCAAGCTTATGCTGTGGTTCATGCACGAAGGTGCGAAAACGTTCGACTACGGCAACAATATTCGCCAACGCGCATTTGACAATGGCGTTAAAGATGCATTCGACTTTAAGGGTTTTGTTCCAGAATATATTCGTCCACAATTTTGCAGAGGACGCGGGCCGTTTCGTTGGTGCGCATTATCTGGCGACCCAGAAGATATACGAAAAACTGACGAAGTCATTCTGAAACTGTTTCCTGAAGATGAAGGACTAAAACGATGGATTACAATGGCGCAAGATCGCGTTGCATTTCAAGGACTTCCCTGTAGAATTTGTTGGCTCGGTCTCGGCGAACGCGACAAGGCAGGGCTTGCATTTAACGAACTTGTACGTACCGGTGAAGTTTCTGCGCCAATTGTCATTGGCAGAGACCATCTTGATTGCGGAAGCGTCGCAAGCCCAAACCGTGAAACCGAAGGAATGCTTGATGGCAGCGATGCAATCAGCGACTGGCCACTTATCAACTTTGCTCTTAACATTGCAAGCGGTGCAAGTTGGGTTAGCTTTCATCACGGAGGCGGCGTTGGTATTGGGTATTCGCAACACGCAGGGCAAGTCATCGTTGCAGACGGCACGCCCGAAGCTGCGGCACGATTAAAACGCGTCCTGACAAATGACCCAATGATGGGCATTTTCCGGCATGTCGATGCTGGGTACGACGAAGCCGTCCAATGCGCTGTAGAGCACCAAGTTAAAATACCGATGATAGAGAACAATTCATGAATAGTTTTATCATTGTTAATGCACGTATTCTTACGCTTGCAGGCGAGAATGAACCGCGTCGAAACGAAGCATTAGGTGACCTTGGCGTTATCGAAAATGGTTTTATTGCTGTGCAAAACGGCATCATCGAACATATTGCGCAAGGGATGCCCGATGAAGATTTCATCAATGACCACCCAGACGTTCCTGTTGTCGATGCAAATGGCCGTGTCGTGATGCCGTCCTTTGTCGATTGCCACACACATACTTGTTGGGACGGAAGTCGTCTTAAAGAATTTGAAATGGGATTAAGCGGTGTACCCTACCTTGACATCCTCGCGCAAGGTGGTGGCATTATGTCAACCGTGCGCGCAACACGTGAGGCCAGCCAAGAAGATTTATGTTTTAACGTGCTTGGCCGACTTGGCTTGATGGCGTCTCAGGGAACAACTACAGTTGAAATCAAAAGCGGGTATGGATTAACAACTGAGAGCGAGTTAAAAATGCTCCGTTCTATTCATGACGCTTCGCAAGATGTCCCGCAACTTATTGTTGGTACGTTCCTTGGCGCCCATGCAATTGATCCAGACCAAGAAAATTTTGTAGACATCGTGATTCATGAAACACTCCCTGCAGTCGTTCAGGAGTTCCCTGGAATCGCATGCGATGCATACTGCGAAAATCGTGCATGGTCTGTTGATGAAACAACACGATTATTCGAAAAAGCAATCGAACTCGACTGTCCAATCCGCGCACATGTTGATCAGTTCAACGCACTTGGCATGCTTACGCATGCTGTTGAACTTGGCGCAAAAAGTGTTGACCATCTTGAACATTCTACCGATGAAGAATTGCAACTTCTTGCAAAAAGTGACACCATAGCCGTGCTCCTTCCAGCAAGCGGGTTCTGTTTAAACGATGCGTACGCGCGAGGTCGGTACATCGCTGACATTGGATGCTCAATTGCCATTGCAACGAATTACAATCCTGGATCTGCGCCAAGTCCATCGATGCCATTTACCATTTCACTTGCTTGCAGAAGACTCGGGTTGACACCTGCTGAAGCCATCGTTGCTTCAACGTTTAACGCTGCTTGTGTGTTGAACTTACAAGATAGAGTTGGCAGCCTTGAAGTTGGGAAGCAAGCAGACATGCAACTCCTCGATTGTGAAGATGAACGAGACCTTGCATGGCACGTTTCTTCGGGCGGACCACTTCTTGTTGCCATCAAAGGCGAAATCGTACATTTGTTAACTGACGGTGATATGGATTTAGAGGACGAAGGATGAAGACCACACCAATAATTAAAGGCAAAGACGCAGAATCCGCACGAGTTTCTGCGCAATTTGTTGTTGAAATCCATAAGGCATTAACTGATTTTTTATGCGCAGGATTAACACTTCCAGAAATCGATTCCTTCGTAGGCGAAAAACTTCGTACGTTAAAATGTAAAAGCGCGTTTTATAAATATAAAATTCCGGGGCAACCACCGTTTCCGAGTCAATCGTGTTTGTCTGTTAATGATTGTGTTGTTCACGGCACACACATTATGGAGCAAGCGCCGCTTGCCCCAGGCGACCTGGTCTCTATTGATATTGGTGTGTCCCATCAGGGATGGATTGGTGATGCCGCATGGACATGGGCAATCGAAGAAACTTCTGATGAAAACATGCGGCTTATGCAAGCTGGGCGTGAATCACTCGCTGCAGGCGTTGCCGCCATGCAACCAAATCGACCGCTCATGGATTTTGCAAAAGAAGTACAGCGCGTTGCCGAAAAAGAATTTGGTTTTCACTTAATTCGCGGTCTCGGCGGACATGGGTACGGAAGAACATTACACGCGCCACCTTTCATTTCAAATGTCGTGCCGTCGCACCCTTCCGAATGGCCCGATGCATGGAAAACATTTAACGAAGGCATGCTGATCGCCGTCGAACCGATGCTTGCTGTTGGTACTGGACAAATTAAAAACGCTCGAGGCTCATGGCCCATTTACCCTGCTGACCATTCGATGAGCGTACACTATGAAGCTGATATTTTAATCGGAGCAGATGGACCGATTGATTTGACTGAAGGTTTACATGACCTTCCCTACCTAGTTGGAAACTAATTCTATGATGTATTGCATTGCAACCTTTGTTGCGCTCGCACCGCTTGCGCATTCTGCTCCCTACCCAGAAACACCAAGGGGAAACGTCGTCGATACACTGCACGGCGTTGAAGTTGCTGACCCTTACCGATGGCTTGAAAAAGATGTACGAGAAAGCAACGAAGTACGTGCATGGGTGACTGGAGAAAACGATGTTACTCGAGCGTACCTCGATGCTATTGAGGCGTTACCATCTATCAAAGAAAAGTTGACAAAGGCATGGAATTATGAAAAACAAGGCCTGCCATTCCACCGTGGTGCGCGTTGGTTCCAATCAAGAAACACGGGGTTGCAAAACCATAGTGTGATTTACACAGGCGACAGCGCATCCTCTATTACGGAAGTTCTGCTTGACCCAAATACATTTTCAAAAGACGGCACGCAAGCACTCTCCATGTACAGCCCAAGCCCAAACGGAAAACATTTGGTCTGGGGCATTGCTGACGCTGGCTCTGATTGGTCTACGTGGCACACTAAAAGTTTACTCACGGGCGAAACACGTACTGAAATAATGCGTGAAATCAAAAACGACTCGCCATCGTGGCTACCAGACGATACCGGCTATTATTATTCAAGGTACCCACACGCCAACAGTGAAGACCATATTTCAACTGCAGATGGTTCAGAGCTTTGGCTCCACCTCATTGGCACGGATCAATCGCAAGACACATTAATTTGGAAAGACACAAAACACCCAAATCGTTTTTATAATGCAAGTGTAACCAAAGACGGGAACTGGCTCATCATCAGCGTGAATGAAGGAACTTCCTCGAACAACGCAATACTTGTAAAAGGGCCAACAGAAGAAAAACTGCATTGGTTGATCGAAGATTTTGAAGCAGAAGTTTCACTTATAGGCGGCGTCGGCGATAAACTTTGGTTTAAGACTGACCGAGATGCACCCAATGGAAAACTTATCGCCGTTGATTTTTCTTCCAATACGCAAAAATGGTCTGTAGTTATTCCAGAGCAAAAAAACATACTCCGTTCCGCAGATATTGTTGGCGGAAAAATAACGTGCACATGGCTTGAAGATGCTTCTTCGAAGGCAACCGTGCATACCCTTTTAGGGACAAAGGTATTTGAAGTCGAGATGCCTGGCATCGGCACTGCCTCTGGTTTTGCTGGTACAAATAAGGATACCCTTGTATATTGGTCGTTCGCAAGTTACAACCAGCCACCATCTATTTACTCGCTTAATTTGGACGATGAAGCAACCGCACTTTTCTGGGAAACTAACGTACCGATTGATTTGTCTTCAATCGTTGTAAAACGTGTATTCGTTACGAGTACAGACGGCGCTCAAATCCCTCTCTTTATAGTTGCTGGCAAAGACACGAAACTTGACGGCACTAACCCTGTTCTTCAATACGGCTACGGCGGTTTTGATATTGCTATTTTGCCTCATTTTTCTGCTTCAAGAGCAACATGGATTGAAATGGGAGGCGTGTATGCCGTTGCGTGTATACGTGGCGGAAGTGAATACGGCAGAGCTTGGCACGAGGGTGGTATGCTGCAAAACAAACAACAATGCTTTGATGATTTTATCGCGTGTAGCGAATGGTTAATTTCGAACGACTGGACACAGCCGTCTAAACTTGCCATCCAAGGTGGAAGCAACGGCGGCCTTCTTGTTGGCGCATGTATGACGCAGAGGCCAGAGTTATACGGTGCTTGCTTGCCTGCTGTTGGCGTGTTAGACATGCTTCGTTTTCCACTTTTTACTGTTGGCTGGGCATGGACAAGTGACTACGGCGATCCTAAAGAAGAAAGCATGTTCAACTATTTACTGAATTACTCTCCGTATCACAATGTCAAAACAGGTACGTGTTACCCCGCGACTATGGTCACAACTGGAGACACCGATGATCGTGTTGTGCCTGCGCATAGTTTCAAGTTCGCCGCGGCATTGCAATATGCACAAGATTGTGACAATCCAGTGCTCATTCGGATCGAAACTCGCGCCGGTCATGGTGCTGGGAAGCCGACACATCTTCGCATTGACGAAGCCGCTGACGTTTATGCGTTCCTCTGGCAATCCCTCGACATGAAATAACCCGATCACTTTTCCTTTTACAAAGTAACAGTAATATATATTCACTTTTTTCAAAGTGACAGTAACTTATGAATTGAATGGCGGTAATTGGCATAGTAATAACGATTTTCACCATACGTTGGGCACTCGATTTGAACTGATACAATACGCAAATGCGAATAAAACTATCAAATCCGCGAGGGTTCTGTGCTGGCGTTCGCATGGCAGTCGATATCGTCGACCAACTGCTCGACTCAATTGGCGAAGATGAAAAGCTCTATGTGTATCATGAAATTGTGCATAATTGGCATGTAGTGAAACGGCTTCGAGAACGCGGCGCATGCTTTGTTGAAACTATAGAAGCAATCCCAAACAATAGTATCGTTGTATTCAGTGCACACGGCGTCAGCCCTCAGGTGAAACAACAAGCAGCAGATAAACATTTGACTTGTATCGATGCGACGTGTCCGCTTGTAACTAAAGTACATGCTGAAGCCATCCGGTACGCCAAGCGTGGTTGGCAAATCCTCTTAATCGGTCATAAAAATCATCAAGAAGTTGTTGGCACCCAAGGCGAAGCGCCAAATGAAATTCAGATTGTTGAAACAATTCATGACATTCCAAAATTACACATCGATGACCCATCCATGCTTGTATACCTAACACAAACAACGTTGAGCACTGATGATGCAGAAATCATCATCTCTGCACTTCGTGATGCTTTCCCTGAAATTAATGCTCCTCCTACCGACGATATTTGTTACGCAACAACAAAAAGGCAAAACGCTGTTCGCGAAGATGCCGCCGATGCTGACCTAGTACTTGTCGTTGGTTCAAAAAATAGCTCTAACTCAGTTCGCCTGACTGAAATATCTGAAAGCGTCGGTACGACCGCATACCTTCTCGACGATGTCTCCGAGATAAACCCAGAATGGTTTTCAGGCATTAACAGTGTGCTCATCACGGCAGGTGCAAGTGCCCCTGAGCACCTCGTGCTCGAACTTATTCAGCACCTTACTGATAACTACGACGGTACACTCGAAGGCGAAACCGAATTTGATGAAGGCATGACATTTTCTATGCCGCCTTCACTAAACACTTTTTTACAGAATAAAACTTTAACGATCGAAGGAAAACCGGTTTGACTGACCAAAGAGAACACGCCCTAGAACTATTTCCAAGGGACATTGAAGCCATCGTTGCTGACATTGGTTTGCCCTCTTTTGCCGGCAAGCAGGTGCTCGACTGGATTTATATAAAACAGATAACTTCCGTCGATGAAATGACAAACATCGCAAAAGCTAAACGAGAGTTGTTAAGTGAACGGATATATTTACGCCGTTCGAAGTGTATCAAAACACAAAAAGCATCCGACGGTACTATCAAAAAACTTCTTGCTTGGGATGATGGTTCAAAACAAACAGAAGCCGTGATGATCCCAGCAAAAGGCAGACGAACCGCATGCGTTTCAAGTCAAGTAGGTTGCCCTGTCAAATGTACGTTCTGTGCTTCGGGCATTGGCGGACTTGAAGGCAGCCTTGACGTTGGACAAATCGTCGAACAAGTTATGGCACTTGGCGGAAATGATATTTCGAATATTGTCTTTATGGGAATGGGCGAACCGCTTTCCAACTACAGCGCAGTAACTCGAGCCATACGTATTCTCAATGCACCTTGGGGACTCGGCATTGGCGCAAGAAAAATAACCGTTTCTACGGTGGGTTTACCAGTAGCCATAGAAAAACTTGCTACATTTGATGTTCCCGTCACGCTTGCATTAAGTTTGCACGCGCCAAACGATGAGTTACGAAAACAACTTATACCGTGGGCACGCTTCTCGACGATTGAAGACATTCTCAAAGCATGCAGTAATTATTTTGAAGCAACAGGTCGAGAAATCACACTCGAATACCTGTTACTAGGTGGGGTCAATGACCGTACTGCCGATGCAAAAGAACTGGTGTGCCTGTGCAAAACATTACGTTGCAATGTAAATTTGATTCGATACAACGAAGTAGCAGAACTAGAATACAAGCGACCAAAGACCGCGCAAGTTCGAAGATTTCAAGAAACACTCACTAAAGCAGGTGTGAACACACACATCCGCGCAAGCCGAGGCAGAGACATTTCTGCAGCTTGTGGCCAACTCAAACGAGAATACACACAAATTACTGCTGAATAATTTTTTCGATTTCTACAAGAGGAGTCGAGTGCAACTTGCTTTCGAGCGCCAGTTGATTTAATAATGCAAACACATCTACCCAATGATCGTAGCGCTCTGGCGATACAATCGCACAATTTACTGCATCTGTAATCGTTTCACGAACAGCCCTATCCCTGCGATGACCGCGCCAACGCCTTGGTACAAATCGACCAATACTCGACACCAACACAGAAGACCAATCGCTCGTTCGTAAATCCATCTGCAATGACCACTTCCACAAACGCAATCGAATCCTTGACAAAAATCTACGTTTTAACATATCACCCCGAGAATGACGAACATTTAACTGCTTACGAATCCTCCTAAGTATTTCTGGGCTCCTTGCAAGACGCGCTAGATAGATTGGATCACGAATTAACATAGATTCAGCAAGCGGTAAAATAACCAGCCGTGTAAGCAATCGTCCATTTTCAGCGGAGTCAATTACATAGACTTGGCACAATGCTTTGATAAACTTCGTTGCTACTTCTTCACCACCCCATAGCATACAACGACGAATTCCATTCATTACATCTGTCAATGACTGACGTCCATCCACACTTTCAAACAGCCCAGGCAAAGACTGATGGCATTGCCTAAGCAAACGCTTTATAACTTTTGCATGTGCAATAGAACGACCGCCCTGTTTTTGCAAATCTCGTACGCAACGTTTTTCAAGTTTCGCAAGATCGACTTGTGTTTCTTCTGCAATTGGTTTCCATGCATCATCCGAATCTATTGCTACGCGACGACCAAATTCGAATGCTTCAATGCTGCGCGCAATACCTTTTTTCTCTATATCTTGCACAGCATGTTGCATAGCATCAACCGTTGCTGGAATAAACCCAAGTTGAAATGCCATACCAAGTTGTACGACATCACCTAACCGCTCATTATGAAAACGAACCCTAGCTATTGATGCAAATCTTCGGAGTATCAATTTTTCCGAAATACAACATTCTGAAAGGAATTGATGGGTAAAAGGAACGGCTTCATCATTTTTATCTTTTAGTTCAACTTGATGTTCAAGCAATTCCGTATTGACAACTGCATAGGTTCTTGAATTTGAACCAATGCGCAAATTCCCCTCTGGATCAATTGCACGAATAACTTCTTCGCGGTCCCATCCAAGGAGCAAATCCGCTTCACCCCATGGGATAGACCCAACGAGTGGACGATAGGATGTTGCCGTTTGCTTTCGAGTGAACAGTATCTGAGACCATGCCCTTCGACCTGGTCCAACAAAACGGTTGTTGCATTGCACTCGAATGTCGTACCCCATTTTAATTCCAGCCTGTATCAAAATATCTCCAACAACACCGGGTTGTTTCCCGCGTGACCCCGCAATATGCACGCGCCATGAAGGAGCGGAACCATGCACTATTTTTGGAGGCGCAAGTCTAACTGTTCTTTTTGTTACCACTCGAACTGGTGGTTTACTTCTTGTTACTTCAACGCGCTCTAAAATGGGACGGAGTGATATTCTCCAACGACGGTATTCTTTCTTTAACCATCTCGTTGAGATTGAAGTCTCGAGCGGCATTGCTGGAGTTGTTGTTTTTGTTTTCCACGGGTCAAAAGGAACGATCCGGACAGGCGTAAGTTGTTCCATTGGTATCACGATTGCATGCTGTTGCCTGTACCCAAGCTTATCCACACGAGTTGCGATATCCGCTAAACGTTGCAAATCAAATCGCGGCTCTTCACCATCACGCACAACAATTACACTCACGCCTTCTTTTGTACTTGCCAGTTCAATAGCGCTATCGAATTCTTCACCTTGATCTATTGCAACTTCAATAAGTTGTTTACCATCATCACTTTGAGTTGGCAAAACTGCACTTACCAGCGACATCAGTGCATTTCCAATTTCATAGTTACGCCAAACTATGATGATTCTTGATTCAGAACGAGAAACCGCATCGCGAAGCACGTTGATTCCTTCGTCAAGAAATCGGTCTTCACCCCAAGTTTCAACATATATTTTAGTACCCTCTCCATGATTCACTTCGACACCGTCAATCATAATCGCGCGGTTAATATCTGGCGAACAAAGAACCCGCTCTACCATTGATCGCAATAAATCAAGTGCTCCACTTGTTCCAAATTCAATCCTTTTAGTCGGTGCAGCATCAAGCAATGCGAAATCCGTAGACAACAATTTACCAATATCTGCCGTTGGGCGAACTTCATGCAACAAATGTTGGTTCAACCGAGCAACGACTGAAGGGTGAATTGCATTGACTGGGACATGCAACGGCATGTCTTCGGGTGTAAATGGCGGGAGTTCTTTTCCCCAAATAGAAGCGACTTCTCTCCCCTCACGGCGCATAGATTGTGCAATACGAATAATTTCTTGTTCGACTTCACCCGGACGAGGTTCAAGCACGACGACATGGCGGCAACGTGAAAGCAACCGTTCGACTGGAACAGTATCAATTGGATGCACGAGTCGCAAATTTAACATCGGCACTCTGCCTAATAATTGCAACTCACTCACTAGGTACTTCAGAGACAAATCAGATCCCCCCAAAGTAACAAATCCAACTTCAACCTGCTCGCCTGGGCTCGGCAATGTCCGTTGCCGATTTAGTTCTAACCGACGACACAATTGCAATGCAGTCGTTGATTCAATTGTTGGGGATACCTGTTGATGCACACTCTCAGTATTGACCTCTTCCGTTGCAGAACTGGCCAGTAATCGATGGTGCAGAAGCAACACAACAGGCGAATGCAATGTACTGGCAAAAGTAACTGCGGCAGAAGCGCAAAATTGAATCTCCGTAGAATCGCATGGTTCGATAACGACTAACCCCGCTTGTTTTGCGCGCTCTCTTGGCATCAATTGAGAAGCAATTGCTGGATGATCTTCGACAACCAAAACTATTGGCATTTCAGAAGTAACACCTCGACAAAAATTGAATACTGCTGAAATCTGCCTATTGGGCACAAAAACAATTGCTGGTTTTTTAATTTCTACTGCAAGAACAGCACCTCGTTTTGCTGTTGGAACAGTTCTAAAATTTGGATATTTAGTAAGGAATGAAAAAAAAGGATCACATTCAGGCGCATACAGCCTCCATGATTTTTCAGCCGCGAGACTTTCTACAATAGTAGGTATTGGCCAAGCTGCGCGAATGGTTTCTTTAACATTTTCATTGGCATTCATGGTTTTGAATTTCCTGGAATAATCCAACGATGCATCGCGTCAGCAAATCCGTGCTTGTTGTGATGGCCTGCAAGTACATCAGCGTATTGTTGCACGTGTTCATTTGCGTTTTCCATAACAATAGAAATTCCCGCCTCACGAAGCACCTCTACATCATTCAAGCCATCCCCAATTGCGGCTATTCTTTCTGATTGAATTGACTCCCCTAAATGACGCTTAAGCATAGACCATTTATTTACTTCATACCCAAAAACTTCAAGCAAATGCGTTGAAGACCCTGTCGCTTCTGAACAAGTTACCGCTGACCAGTGTTGAAGTTTTGCCCGGCCTTCAAGAGATCGTTCAAGTTGTTGCGCGATTGGCAACAATTCCTTTTCGTCAGCGATAGCGCCTACTCGAAGGGTATCGTCTGGCCACGGATCTTCTTCCACTGAACACACTTCTTGTACAGAGACATCATGCGTATCAAACCACCATTTTGAAGCCTCATGCAATGCCGCATCCCCAACTAATACATATTGCACATCGCAAGCAGTTGCATCCTTAAGCAACAACGATCGATGACCAGAAGCTATCATTTTTTCCGTAACCTCCTGCACTATTGTGGCATCAACAACTCCCCTTGCAATTGTTTTTCCTTCTGCACTTGTAAGCTGAGAACCACCTGCTGATATGCAAACGCCACGATGATGTATTGCGTCTAATATGTGCTTGCATTCCGATATACTTCTACCGGTTGCAATAACTATTTCCACTCCAAGCTCTCGAACAATATTAAATGCGTGAATATTTTGCTCAGACACTTCACCTTGGCTACATAACAGCGTGCCATCTAAATCAAGTACTAAAACATCCCATTGCAACGTATTCACTTGCCATAAACTATGTTCTAACAGCAATAAAGGCAACCCCTACATGAAAAGACTTGCCTCAATACCGAAATTGCCGTACTCTAATTGTGTGCTAGTTCTACCAGAGAAGCGAACATGACTGAATCTGCCACAAGCAGCATTCCATCTTCATTGGCAAGTTCCCTTGAACCTGTCCTGAAAATACAAACAAAAAATCGCGTCGACAATATCCATTGGTTCCGTACAGATTGGCAACGTGGTGGTGCTGCCACAGGTTTTGCAACCTGGAAAATTAATGATGACGAAACATCTGAGGTTGTAATCAAACTTCCCGTAAATCAAAAAGAGCTTCGCTGGACACGGAAACTCCAAGAACTAAATGGCGTAGTCCCAAAACTATATGCAAGTGGTGAACAGTTAAATGGATACGACCTTGCCTGGATTATTATTGAACGATTCCCCATCGGCCCGCTCGGTGGGCAATGGAATAACAATAATATAAAACGAATTGCAGAAGCGGCAGCAAGATTTACAAATAAAGCATCATCATTTAGTGTTGACCAAGAAGGCAGACGTGAAGACTGGAAAACATTACTAACAAATTCAAGGAACAGCGTTCGAGAAAATCATATCGAGAACGAGTCCACTTGGAAAAAAACACATTCGCTTATTGCAAAAAAGCTTGATTATCTCATGGAAATTTGGCGAGCAAGACGAATCGATCAATGGCTTCATGGCGATTTACATTTAGCAAATGCAATGTGCCGTTGCGACAATCCATCCTCAAAAGTAGCTCTTATTGATTTAGCGGAAGTGCATGCTGGGCATTGGATTGAAGATGCTGTGTATCTAGAGCGTCAACTTTGGGGACATAAAAGCCGGCTAAAAGCAACAAAGCCAGTACCGGCAATGGCCAATGCAAGAAAAGACTTAGGCATGCGTGTCGATGACGATTACAGCATACTTGCGGATGTCCGTCGGATCATGCTTGCAGCAACTGCGCCTGCATTTATGCACTCAGAAGGCGACCCGCGCTATTTAGCCTCTTGCTTGGAACAACTACAGAATGCACTTGACCGACTACGACTCAAATGACGAAAATTTACTGTAGGCTTTTTATACACTGCGTAACTCGGATTTCATTACCTGCGTTTCTGTGCTAGAATGTCCTATTCTAAAAGGAATCTCCCAATGGACCAAGACCGATTAAAAGATATTCAAACCGCCGATCTTTCAGACTCTAATGTGAACGAGGATTTCGTACACTGGCTGAAAACAAAGGGCCCAAGTTACCTGTTAATTGTCATGATTGTTATCGTTAGTTATTTGTTCTTCGTTCGCTACCAACAAGGCGAGACTGCGCATCGTGCTGAAGCATGGATTGCGTATCTAGAAGCGCAGGCATCAGGGCTTCCGGCATCGCACGAAGACGTTGCAAAATCTTACGCCGATATCGATTCCATTGAAGCGCTTGGCCTACTCAGTGCTGGCGATGCATATCTAAAATCAATCGTAACAGGACTTGCTATTGGAAGTAATACTGATATCTCCTCCGCGCTTGCTGAAGAAGATCGTACTTTTTATCTAGAAAAAGCCGACAACTTGTACGCAATGGTCGTGCAACTTGATGATGAAACGCCTGCTTCTGCCCTACTCACAGTCAGTGCATTAAACGGTCGGGCTGCAATCGCCGAAGCAACTGGCGATGTTGATCGTGCCGAGGGTTTTTATATCAATGTAATCACTCGAATTGAAGACCAATATCCTGCACTTGCGCAGCAAGCACAAAGCAGAATCAATACGCTTGTGCCACTCGCCACCGAAACTGTCTTACCCACCGATGCTGAAGTCTCCGCGCGAAATGCCCAGTTAGTTCCACGCGAAACAGTACCTGAAAATACTTCGATCGATGGACTCTCAGATTTAACTAACATAGACGGTCAATAAATGTGCACGCCGAGCGATCGGTCAAAAGAAATTTTAGACGGCGGCGGTAACATCGATTCCGATGCATTATTCCGTGCATACGAAGAACAGAGTGCAGACGACGAAGGGACTGTTGAAGCAAGCTTTACCCTCTCGCGCGATTTAAACCGACGCCTTGATAGTTACCTTGCTACCCGTATTCCATTTTTATCCAGAACAAGTTTAAAACGCCTGATTGAAGAAAAAATGGTCACCGTGAATGGTCGATTCCCAAAGGGGTCGACAAAACTTAAAAAACATGATGTTGTCAATGTCATTCTCCCACCACCACCATCATCAGATATCCCTGCAGAAGACATTCCTTTAAAAATCATTTACGAAGACCACGACTTAATTGTAATCAATAAAGACGATGACATTATCGTGCATCCAGCGAGGTCCCACAAATCAGGCACCATTATAAATGCGCTTGCTTGGCATTACCAACATGTGAGCAGCGGCGAATTGTCCTCCGTTGGCGAAGAATTTGCACGGCCGGGTGTAGTGCATCGACTCGATAGACATACTACAGGTGTTATGGTTTCTGCAAAAACAGATACTGCACATTGGCGACTTAGCAAACAGTTTGAGCAAAGAAAAACGCGTAAAAGATACCTTGCTGTTGTGCATGGAGAAGTAGAACCGTTGACGGACACGATCGATGTGCCTCTTGGTAAACACCCTACAAAGCGAGACGGTTATGCTGTTCGTTGGGACGATACCGGTAAAGCATCTATTACTATTTTTCATGTTCGTGAAATTTACGATGGCTTTACACTGCTTGAACTTGATCTAAAAACAGGACGTACCCATCAAATCAGATTGCACTTACAACATTTGGGATACCCTATTGTTGGCGACGATATGTACGGCGGGAAGCATATAAAGGTTGCGAATATAATCCCACGCGGCATCCCATTCGATGTGCCACGAACAGATTATGTGATTGAACGGCAAGCACTGCATGCAACGTACCTTGCTTTCACGCACCCAATTTCAGAGCGCCCCGTTGAGTTTACAGCACCGGTGCATGGCGATATGGCCAATCTCATCTCCATGTTGCGCGCACACCGCTTCAAAAAAGCCCCAAAACTTCCCGGTGCCATTATCGACCTCGATTCTGCCATACAAATATAAAACCCCATTTTACTATTTGTAATACATAAATCACGCTGTGCCTACACGTTACATAAGTGGATGTCACTTTAAAAAAAATATATAGAAGTGACTGTCCATTTGAAAAACAAAAAGTGATTGGTGAATTTTAATTTTTGGGTAAGGTTTTTGCAATAATGAAAATTAGCGCAGTTTGATGGAAACAAGGGCAATCATGGCAAGAATAACGGCGATGACCCAAAAGCGAATCACAACCTTAGATTCGGACCAACCCTTATGGTGAAAATGATGATGAATGGGAGCACATTTAAATATGCGCTTTCCTTTTGTTGCTTTGTAAAATGCGATTTGAAGGAAACTACTTCCAATTTCCATAAGGAATACTCCACCAATGATCAACAGCAGAAACTCCTGCCTAATGACAATCGCAATCGTCGCAAGTAATCCGCCGAGTGGCATCGAGCCAGTATCTCCCATGAATACCTGCGCAGGGTGACAGTTAAACCACAAGAAACCCAAACACGCCCCCGCTGTTGCTCCAGCAACAACCATCATCTCTGCAGACCCCTCGATATACGGCATGAGTAAGAAACCAGCCAGATCTGGCGAGCCCGCGATGTAACAGAGCACCATCATCGTAAAACTCGCAATCATAACCGTCCCTGGAGCCAAGCCATCGAGCCCATCTGTAATGTTGACTGCATTGGACATCAACATCACCATAAAAATTGCAATAACGGAAAATGCCATCCCGCCAAGCACGATGACATTCGGAGACAGAGTCAACGTCTCCATCCCTGGAATATACGTACGGACAAAAGGTAAAGTCAATGAGTGCGCGACATCGCTATCACCCGTGTATCTCCAAACCATAAACGCAACAATCCCACCAATCCCAAATTGAAAGAGCAATTTCTCCCAACGATACAAACCATCGCGAGAACCGGGGCTTTTGTTACCCGCAACCAATTTTAAGTAATCATCGATACCGCCAAGAAGCGTAAACATGCACATAACAACGAGCAGCAACTGCACGTATTGGTTGAATAAATCAGCAAACAACAGCGTGGTCACTATGACAGAACCCATCAGAAGAATGCCGCCCATTGTTGGCGTGTTTTCTTTTGATTTCATTAATGCATTCAACTGCTTGTGATTAAATTCTGCGTGATCACCAATTTTCATTCTAATCAACATCCGAATCAACGGCTTGCCAAGAATAATCACGATAAAGAACGCAACAATAACTGCGGCAAAAGCGCGAAACTCGCGCTGATACAACACTCGAAGAAACGAATACAACCCTGCATTATCGAGCCATTCGTCCATAGATTGAAGTAAGTTAAAAAGCATGTAAAAGGTATATCGCCGACTAGTGCTCTAAAACTTTCATTTGACGGAATAATTCTACAAGTCGTTCCAATCGTAATCCACGCGAGCCCTTAACAAGCACAAGATCACCTTGATGTAACAAGGACACAACAGTGTCAAGATTATCCGCGTTTGGCAGATGCAGCGCAGTCGAACATCCTACTCTTTCAAAAGCAGTCCCAACAAATATCACTATGTCTGCCTTCGCTTTATCCACACAGGAAATGAGTGCACGATGTTCTGCATGCGAACTTTCTCCGAGTTCAAGCATGTCTCCAAGCACAAGCACTTTTCGATTTGCTTGCAAACTGGAAAAAAGTTGTAATGCGCTCCGCATCGACGCTGGGTTTGCATTGTAAGAATCATCTAAAAAAGTCACTCCATTGACTTCCTCTCGTTGAAGCCGACCTGTTGGCGCTTTCGCTTTCGCTGCCAATGACAATAATGCATCCAATGTCGTTGAATCTGTTGTGTGCAAAATCGCAACGATCGCAAGCGCTGCATTCATTGCATTATGTTCGCCTAGAAGTGAAAGCGTAACACTCGTTTGCCCCATGCGCAACGTTGCAAAACCTTGCGAATCGCTCCCCGTCTCAACAACTACATCTGCCGATTGCGTTTTGCCCACAGTAATGACCGTTGCCTCAAGCACAACATCGGACAAATCAATCGTATCAGGGACAATGACAAAACCATCTGCAGGAACCTGTTGCAATAATTTTGCCTTTTCCAACAATACTGTCTTCGTATTTTTAAAACCTTCAAGATGCGCTTTTTCAATAGAGGTCAATATTGCAACATCTGGCTGCACCAATCTTGCAAGTGGTTCAATTTCGCCCACATCATTTGCGCCAATTTCAGTGACTAAGTAACTTGCCTGTTCTGCCGCAAGAATAGTTAACGGTACTCCAAGATCATTGTTGTAACTTTTTATTGAAATGACCGCATTGTCACCAAACAAGCAACCAAGGATATCCTTCGTTGTCGTCTTGCCAACAGAGCCCGTTACGGCTATCACAGACTTCAAATCCATTTCATTGCGACGTGATTGAGCCAGTTGAAAGAGTGCTTCTCGTGCATTTGGCACAACGATTTGCGGCACTGCAACATTGCACAAATGCTCGACGACCACGGCACTGCATCCGTTTAACGCTGCTTTTTCAACAAATACATGGCCGTCTGCATGCTCACCCTTCAAAGCAAAAAACACTTTTCCATTCAACGGCTGGCGAGAATCAATTTCGGCTCCCGAGCATTCAAACAAACCATTGCCATGCAGTACCCCTTCAACATATTCGGACAATTGCTTCGTTGTAAAACTCATACAGTGTTGCCTTGTTTGACAATTGCTTCTGTTGCAACTTG
>Ga0302127_10000356_pt1 | contig 24566 bp, 19 predicted proteins | sample CB4_SCM_MG_FD_204452 | JGI IMG/M metagenome (GOLD analysis project Ga0302127, IMG submission 204452) | Marine microbial communities from Western Arctic Ocean, Canada - CB4_SCM | ecosystem: Environmental > Aquatic > Marine > Oceanic | place: Canada: Western Arctic Ocean | collected 2017-09-24
GTCCGTACCAATGAAAATCAGGATCCCAGTAGTTTTGCTGATCCATGCTCTGGAGATTGCCGCCATCCCGGCTACGAACATAGCGTCGCATGCCGCTAACCATGGCGCGGAATATCTGCATGGTCTTACGCGATTCGAGTTCGCTCTGTTCAGTCAGAATTACACCATCACCACCCTGGGGTTTTTGAACTTTGCCACCTTCAGCACCCAGCGCCGGCGGCAACACCTGGAACCCCGCCTGCTGCATGACTGAAAGAATATCCAAAACAACATAGCTTGCCGCAATTTTCTTTCCGCGTATCATAAAGAACTGGCCAAAATGAATATTTGTCTTTCGTCCTGTCGCAGGTATACCCAACCAATCCTTCGCAAACGTGCCGGTGAGGTACCCGGTACCGGAAACCCAGCCATCCCCAGGATCTGCAGGCCAAAATGTCTGATCCAAATGCATCCCGCCCATCAATATGTCAGCGGTTCTTTTTAAATCAGGAAACGAACTTAGAAGTGGCTGCCAAAAGTCCGAAATGAGCGCGTCGATTCCCATTATCTGATTGATTGGATGTGGTCCGTTCCAGTTGACGTCGCTGTGAAAGGTTTTTCGGATAAGGCCTGGTACTTCCTCTGGGCTGGCATGATTCATGCGCTGCCAGTAGTCCCAAACAATCTGCTTGTTTCTTTGGTTATTCTTGTGCGAATCAGACATTTTTTTATTCCTGAATTAAAAGAACGAAATCACTCCGCTTAATTGCTATCTTCTGCATACCAATGCTATCCGCCCTTTCTTTGCTCGATTTGGTTGTGCATGCGCTCGAACAGATTAACGTCCATCTGCATGAGTAAATCGATTATGTCTATTGGAACCCAATTCTGCGTCAGGACCTCACCATCTCGTTTGTACCAATCGAAATCTCGCATCGTCATCATCTTGCCAGTCGCAGGAATATTAAGGTACTCGCCGTTATGTCTGGAGAATTTTACGTCCCAAATTCCGCCGCCCGCAAACTGTCCCTCGCCAGTGAACGCTGTAATTCGACCACCCGGATCAGCTTGCTTCCAAACGTCTCGATCACCGAATCCGACCAACCAAGGCCGCTGATGGAAGTCCTGATATTCTTCTAGATTGTGGCTGGCACCAATACCGCTCGGACCATACCAGTGAAAGTCGGGATCCCAGTAATGCTGTTGCCCCATCGTATTGAGGTTTTCCTTATCGCGAGCGCTTATATATCGACTCATACCGGCGCCCATAGCAGTTGTTAGCTGCATAGTCTTGTGCGTTTCCAACTCGTCTTGCTCTGTCAGCAAGACGCCGTCACGCCCTCGCGGTGCCAGCACCTTGCCCCCGTCCGCGCCCAGAGACGGTGGCAGAACCTGAAATCCGGCCTGATTCATTACAGCGATCGTGTCCAAAATTAGATAACTTTCGACGATTTTGTCATCCCGGATCATATAGAACTGACCAAATCGAATGTTGGTCTTTTCCCCGGTGGCAGGTATACCTAACCAGTCTTTATCAAACGTGCCAGTCAAGTATCCTGTACCTGATACCCATTCCACTCCATCGTTGAGGTCATACGGCCTGCCGCCCATAAAAATATCGGCTGTTCGTTTGATGTCAGGAAACGATTGCCGCAGCGGCTGCCAGAAACCACTAGAAACTGCTTCGGGTCCCCGAAGCTGATTAATTGGTTGAGAGCCATTCCAGTCTATATCCTTGTGAAAGAACCGATTGATAAGCTCGGGAATCTCATTGTATCCGGCATGATTCATGCGCTGCCAAAAGTCCCATACTAGCGCCTTATTTCTCTGATTTTTCCGCTGCCAATCGGACATTTTTTATCCCTGAATTAAAGCCACGAAATTGCTCTGCCTAATAGCCATTGCCGGCATACCAATGATCGCGACGTTTTCGTTGCTCAATTTGATGGTGCATGCGATCGAACAGATTGACATCCATCTGCATAAGTAAATCGATTATGTCTATTGGGACCCAATTCTGCGTCAATACCTCACCATCTCTTTTATACCAATCAAAATCTCGCATAGTCATCATCTTTCCAGTCGCAGGGACACCTAGGTACTCTCCGTGGTGTAGCGAAAATTTGTAGTCCCAAATACCAGCAGACGCGTAGTTACCTTCTCCCATGTAGCCCAACTGACGGCCACCTGGATCACCCGGGGTGCTGCGATCCCCGAAACCAGTAAGCCAAGGACCTTGATGAAAGTCCTGATACTCTTCGAGCGTATGGCTAGTACCAATACCGGTCGGCCCGTACCAGTGAAAATCAGGGTGCCAGTAATGTTGTTGTTCCATGCTTTCAAGATTGGAGCCATCTCGGCTTCTAACATAGCGGCTCATACCATTCCACATCGATTCGACTATTTGCATTGTCTTGCGTGTTTCAAGATCGTCCTGTTCTGTCAACAGAATTCCATCGCCGCCCTGAGGTTTTAGTACCTTGCCACCTTCAGCGCCCAATGCGGTTGGCAAAACTTGAAACCCCGCTTGCTTCATCACGGAAAGAATGTCGAATATTGCATAACTCTCAACGATTTTTTGATCACGCAACAGCAAGAATTGACCAAAATGGATATTAGTTTTCTTACCGTTCGCAGGGATACCCAGCCAATCGTGCACAAACGTTCCGGTCAGGTAGCCCATCCCGGACACCCAATCTTCGTAAGCGTTGGCGCCACCCATCAAAATATCGGCGTTCCGACGAATGTCCGGGAACGAATGCAACAACGGCTCCCAGAACTGCGTAATCAAAGCGTCCGTGCCTCGTATCTGATTAATGGGTTGTGGACCGTTCCAGTTCACGTCGCGATGAAACGCCTTCTTGACGATACCTGCGATCTGCCCCGGTTCCGCATGGTTCATGCGCTGCCAGTAATCCCAGACGACCGCCTTATTTTTTTGATTTCTCGCTTTGTGATTCAACCTTGCCCTCCTTTAATCTGAATCGGATCAGAACTTTCGGCCGCCGCCGGCAGCGACTCCCAAACTTGCCAAAGTTGCGCCCATCCCATCAACAGGCAGGTCCCACCAATTGATACCGCGCTTCCTGAGCTCGTGCTGCCGATGCATTCGATCGAATAAATCGACGTCCATCTGCAGGAAAATATCAATCATATCGATCGGTATCCAATTTTGGATCAGATAATTACCCTCACGTTTGTACCAGTCAAAGTCACGAATAGTAATGATCTTCTTTGTGGCTGGAATGCCTTGATACTCGCCATGTTGCACTGAGAATTTGTAATCCCAAACACCTACTGCAGAATACTGGCCCTCACCATGGTGACCCATATAGCGCCCACCAGGATCGACATCCAAACCGCGATCGCCGAACCCCATCAACCAAGGCCGCTGGTGCATATCCTGAAACTCCTCAATGGAATGACTTGTGCCGATGCCCGTTGGCCCCATCCAGTGAAAGTCTGGATGCCAGTAATTATGCTGCTCCATTGTGTTCATGTTTTCCAAGTCCCGACTGCGTACGTAACGCATCAGGCCATTACCCATCTCATCTACCAACTGCATGGTCTTGCGACCCTCGAGTTCGTCTTGCTCAGTCAACTGAACACCATCACCACCCTTCGGCTTCTGAATCTTGCCACCTTCACGACCTAATGCTGGCGGCAGCACCTGGAATCCAGCTTGTTTCATGACGGCCAGAATATCCAATATCACATAGCTCTCAGTTATTTTTTCGTTACGCATGACAAAGAATTGTCCAAAATGGATATTAGTTTTCTTACCAGTCGCAGGAATACCTAGCCAGTCGTGAACAAACGTTCCGGTGAGATAACCAGTGCCAGAAACCCAATCTTCTTTGTCCTTAGCTACGCCACCCATCAAGATATCGACAGTGCGCTTAATATCGGGAAACGAATGTAACAGTGGTTCCCAGAAGTCCGCTATGAGCGCATCGGCTCCGCGAATCTGGTTGATCGGCTGAGGGCCATTCCAGTTGACATTTCTATGGAAAGCTTTTTTTACGATCCCCTCTACCTGATTTGCCTCCGCATGATTCATACGCTGCCAGTAATCCCACACGACCGCTTTGTTCTTCTGATTTCTCGCCTTCCAATCCGCCATGTCAAAACCTCCACGTAAGTATAGTTAGTGTATTGCAGTAATATTGCGAGCTCCGAAAAACACGCCCACCCACTCCTTTCCTTTTTCTTTTTCCGTCATGATTTATGTATCTATTTTATATAATGTGTATGTAAGTGTTAATTCTTCAGTTGCCTCTATCTCTCTATTGGCGACAACATATCTAAAATCATCCTCGACAACCACCTCTAAGTTAGAATTATCAGAATGATTTATAAACCCCGCTAAAGGGGTTCTTATATAGTTATCTTGGAAGCGTGTATCGCGTATGTGAGCGATGCCTAAAACCTCTCCTGAAGCTATAAATCTCTCAGCAAACAAACCCAGACCGTCTATTTTTGAGCTCTTAATAGTCAAACCTTTGGGTAGCGGTCTATAAGTCTTTTCCATAATATATTATCTACTTAAATACGATATAATCTCTTCACTTTGTACTTCGAATGCAAATGAAAGTCAAATGTTTTTTCCTGCTATAATTATTGAAATTCCATTAAAATCAGTAGTTACAGGCTATCCTGTCATTCTATTGAATAGTGTATTTTTAACGGGTACCCTTTAAAATAGGTATTTTCCCGACATTTTGTGACTTCGCCATTAAAATTATCATCCTCAAAAGGTTTAAACGGGCTTTTTATGGCTATTCAGAAGATGTTGGCAATCTATCTTATATTTCTTGGCGCCACTTTATTGACGGAACCAGGTAATACTACTGAAATCAAAACGCTTTTACCTATCGGCCATACTGAATTCATCGCAATTAAAGAAAACTCTCTGGCGAGACGCCTAACTGGACTCGTCAGTCAGGTCGGAAAATTAAGAATAGACGGGCTAATTCAATATACTCTTGTAATACAGCCTGAAAAGGGAATGCCATTAAACGGTTGGCCGGTGATCATTTTTAATCACGGCTTTCATCCTGAGCCATTTATGAATGGGCGACGCACAATAGACGGTGTCACAGACCGCCCAGGTGACTATTATCGACAGATACCTCAAGCACTTGCGCGCCATGGGTTTTTGGTGGCTGTCCCCGATTATCGCGGCCACAACGATTCATCAGGTGCAGAATTTACGCTGCAGGAAAGTTCACCTCGCTGGTATGCCCGGGACGTTCTGGGCATCATTAACGCCCTCGAGGGAATTGATAATGCCGATGTTGATCATTTATTTATGCTCGGCCATTCTATGGGAGCGCAGGTAACACTCCGTGTTGCAGCTACCCTTGGCGACAAACTTGAAGCGGCAAGTATTTGGTCTACCTATATACCTACTGGGCCTGGCTCCAACAAGGAGAGGATGCAAGCTGCCATATCCAGGCAACTTCAGCTGATCCATAGTCCCCTAAACATTCATCATGCCAAAGGTGACCAGACAACGGCCTTTGCAGGCTCTACGATGATCGCTAATCAACTCGTACGACTTTGTAAACCCTACGAATTTTACTCATACGTGAGTGATAATCACCTATTTATCAATGATAATTTAAATTTGGCAATAACCCGGGATATTGCTTTTTCCGGCACATCATGTTAACTAAAAATAAGACCTTAGAAGCGTCAAGGTTAAATTCAAAGCGAAAAATGCGATCTACTAAAGTTTGTGACACAGCTAGAACAGACCACTTATGTTGATTTTGCATTCGAAGTACAATATCATTGGGTGGAACCTACTTTGAAAAGCATCATATAAATATTTCCATGACCTTAATTTCTGGCACTAACAGTCTTGATCCTTTTATTTTACGACGCAGTGAAATGGTTCCCTGCAGGACGGCATTTATAGATGCTCGAACACCAGGAAGCGATCAAAAAGAAAATTTTTGTCTCATTGGTGCGGGCGTAACAGAAAACCCAGATCAAGTAGTACATATTAATACGCCCCATGGATTTGATGTTGGGGCAGCCCGGCAGCCAAGAGGCTGTAAAAACTCTCATCATAGCCACGATACAGAAGAGGTGTTTATAGTCCATCAAGGGCAGTGGAAATTTACCTGGGGCGAAGACGGGAGTGATGGCGAGACCATTTTGAGTAGCGGCGATACCATATCTATTCCTACTCAGTTATTTCGCGGTTTTGAGAATGTTGGTGACGATAATGGCTTCCTGTTTAGTGTGTTAGGCCATCTCCCAAATGACACACCAGGAAGTGTCACGTGGGCACCTTATGTGTTTGCAGAAGCCAAGCAATATGGCTTAGTATTGCTGAAAAATGGGCAATTAATCGACACGCATTCTGGCCAAACTGTTCCATCTGATCAAGATTTATACAGCCCTGTTTCCGGCAAAGAACTTGAAGCTTTCAGTACACTAACACTGGAAGATATGAGTAAGAACATTAAACGAAATGTTGAGTATGCAAGTCATGAGACTGGCGGCTTGACCAATGAGCAGGGGGCACAAGAATATGCCGTTATTGGCTCCCAAAATAATAATGAACACATGCCCGCAGGTAAGATAAGTCGACCCCACAACTTTCAACTGCGTCGGTTAATGCTTGACTGTGGAGCAACTGTCGCCAAGCACAGTCGAGAGGAGCCCGAAGTTTTGTTTGTACATCGCGGCAGCCTTACAATCACCACTGACAAGGGCGCTTTCACCCTGGGTACTGGCGATTTATTCACCTGTCCAATTGGGTTATCAAGAAGTTTTATCAATGAGAGCAATGAACCCGTCGATATAATAATTATTCGTGGCGGCGACAACCCCAGTGAAGCAATATTTGACTGACAACCCGATTTGACGTCGGCTATAATTTTAGGGGCGAATTACTATGTGTAGAATGCAAAATCACTATGATAGCTCACCTGCGGACTCTAAGACTAAGGGAATGTCCATGCTAGGTTTTGACGATGAATTTACAGATATCGTCGACTATATTTTGCGGATTACCTACCGTATCTGGGAAGGTAAGCAAGTAGGTCTTTGCTATGATTATTATTCCAATGACTGCCCCGTCTACACAATGGCTGGCGTTACTATTGGTGCAGAAGAGGTTACCCAAAATACCCTTACTACCCTAGCAAGCTTTCCCGATAGAACCCTGGGAGCAGAGAATATAATTTGGGGTGGCAATGATACTGAGGGGTATCACACCTCTCACTTGATCAAAACGTCGATGACCAACCTCGGTAGTAGCGATATGGGCCCTGCAACCGGTAATCAGGCAACTTTCTTGGTGATAGCTCACTGTATAGTTAAAGATAACAAAATTATCGAAGAGTGGTTAGTCCGTGATAATTATGCCCTCACCGAGCAACTCGGCTTCGATGTCCACCAAATCGCTGTAAAAAAAGCATCTGAACCACTCCAAAAAAGACTCGAGGACTGGCATCAGTCTGAACTGCATCGTGTCATTGGCAGTGTCACTCATGAGCGACGACCCTTTTTAGGATGTAGTTCTGAGGATTCGGAAGGGTTCATTGAAGCGCTAATGCAAAATATCTGGAACGCTCGATTGCTAGGTGATATTTTTCAAAGTTACTCCGAAGATGCCCTATTTCACTGCTCTAGAAACCAAACATTAAAAGGGCATGAGCAAATTTCTGCCTTTTATGCGCAATTAATTGGCACCGTCACGCAATTGAAGTTCTCTTACGATTATTGCTGTTCTATCGCGAATAATTGGGGTGGCAAAGATGTCGCTGTTCGTTGGACTATAGCGGGAAATCATGGGGGCTCGGGGCTCTATGGCGAGCCAACTGGGATTCCCCTACTTATTCTTGGTGAGAGTCAGTACAGAATTATCGATGGCCTAATTACAGAGGAATGGACTATATTTGACGAACTATCTATTTTAGTTCAAATATATCGCGCGAGATTGAGTATTACTGACTAAACATACCTAAAAAGAAGAAAAGACATGGAACTACAAACATTTGGTCTAATAAATTGGTTGATTTTAGGGGCCTATCTGGCGGCCAACTTAGTCCTAGGATTTTTTCTCAGCCAGAAGGTGGCTACCGCGGATGATTTTTTTGTTGGGCAGCGAAATATCCCGTGGTGGGCTATTGGTATTTCAGTTGTAGCAACCTACGTGAGCGCCCTATCCTTCCTTGGCGGGCCAGCCTGGGCCTATACTGAGGGGTTAAGTGTTATTGCCATTCACCTCAACTACCCTATCGTTATTTTTCTCGTTATTGCCTTTTTCTTACCGTTTTTTTTCAATAGTGGCGTCGCCTCAATACATGAATATCTAGAAAGACGATTTGGCCCAACGTCTCGCAGTGTTATGGCCATCATTTTCTTAATTTCGCAAGCTTTAACCTCATCAGCGGTACTATATGCCACAGCCTTAGTCCTTGAGTTCATCACTGGTATGCCCGTAGTTTACGCCATTATTATTATTACCTGTGTTGCACTTATTTACACCATCATGGGTGGTTTGGCAGCAGTGATTTGGACCGACGTTATCCAAGCATTTGTATTATTGATAGGCGCCCTCATCATCACAGTATCTCTCATCAATAATCTCGGTCTTCCTCTGGGTGAGACATTGGAGCTACTAAAGGCAGAAGGTAGAACAGATCCCCTGAATTTTAGTTTCGATACAACACAGGTGAGTACAGTCTGGACAGGGGTTATTGCCATGACACTGTTCCATATCACAGTCTACGGTACGAACCAAATGATGGTTCAACGCACGCTAGCTGCGAAGAATATCGGCGACGCCAAAAAATCATTCTTAATGATGGGCTACTTTGCGATATTTATATATTTCTTGTTTTTTCTGCTCGGAATACTTTTTTACAGCTACTACGGTGGACGAGAATTTGAGAATGGCAACACCATCATTCTAGAATTTGCATCCTCCCTCGCGATTCCAGGTTTAATGGGTATTATTGCAGCTGCGGTGATAGCAGCATCTATGTCTAGCCTTGACTCTGCATTTAATTCTATGTCCACTGTAATCACGGTCGACTTCTATCAAAAGTATATGAAAACGGACGCCAGTCAAGAGCACTACCTTTTGATGTCACGGTTATTTACCGTTTTCTGGGCCCTAGCCATTATCATTCCCGCCTTTATGTACACTAAGAGTAGCGGCTCTGTTCTAGAGACTCTCAGCAAGCTGGGATCCTATTTTGTCGGCGCTAAATTGGCTATGTTTGGTTTAGGGTTTTTCTCCAAACATACAACCGAAAAGGGTCTCTTGACCGGCGTGGCAGTAGGGTTTGCTGTCGTCTGGTGGGTCGCTATAAATACTGATATTGCCTGGCCTTGGTATTGTGTCATTGGCGCTATTATTAACATAACCGTCTCTATTGGCGCCAGCCTAATTATCGACGGCCGCCAAACTGAGTACTCTAGGTACAGCATTGAAGGCCAGAAAAAGTATTTTGCGGAGAATAATCTCCCCGAAACAGACAACGGATGGTATCTAGTTCCCGGTAAAATCGACAAACAAACCTATTGGTTATTTGTATTCTTTGTCGCTTCAGTCGCTGCCTTATTTTTATTTAACCACCTAATCTAATGACAGCCTTTTAGTTCCACCACCAGTACTGGCCTACTGGAGTAAATACGGGGATGGCCCCCTTTTTTTAAATATTATCCAGGAGTTATAGATGAGTAAAATATTAACGAGCCACGTAGGTTCATTACCAAGAACTCAAGAAGTTGTTGATTATATTTTTTCAAGAGAAAATCAGCAGCCATATAATGAGAGTAAGTTTGACGACTGCATGACCAGCAGTGTTCTAAACACGGTAGAGAAGCAAAAGCGTGCAGGTATAGACATCGTTAGCGATGGTGAAACATCAAAAATATCCTATGCGACCTATGTAAAAGACAGATATACCGGTTTTTCAGGTGACAGTCCTCGTAACCCTCCTGAAGATTTGAAGCTTTTCCCAGGCTTTCTTGAAAGGCTTTCAAATGAAGGTGGAACGCCGCAATATGCTAGACCCATGTGCACCGGCGAGGTTAAGTCAAAGGGTCAGGGAGAACTGCAAAAAGATATCTCTAATTTAAAAGCAGCAATGGCTGCAACTGGAATCGAGAGAGGGTTTATGAATGCCGCTTCACCCGGTGTCATTTCCTTATTCTTACAAAATGACTATTACCCTACAAGAGATGCTTATCTAGCGGCTCTTGCAGATGCTATGCGAAATGAGTACGAGACTATTGTGGCATCAGGATTAGATTTGCAGCTAGATTGTCCTGATCTGGCTCTTTCTAGGCACATGCTATTTAATCATTTGTCAGATTCAGAGTTTATAAAGGTTGCTGAATCACATGTGGAAGCACTCAATCACGCGCTAAAGAATGTACCGGAAGAAAAGGTAAGAATTCATATCTGTTGGGGAAATTATGAAGGTCCTCATTGTTGCGATATTGATATGAACAAGGTTTTTGGGACTTTAATGAAGGCGAAAGCACGATACACTTTATTTGAGACTTCGAATCCACGTCATGCCCATGAATGGACAGTTTTTCGTGATCGTAAGAACGAAATACCTGACAACAAAATACTTGTCCCTGGAGTTGTGGATACAACTACAAACTTTGTTGAACACCCTGAATTAGTTGCAGAGCGTATTCAAAAGTTTGTCGATATAGTTGGAACAGAAAGAGTAATTGCAGGTTCTGATTGTGGGTTTGGTACTTTTGCTGGTTTTGGTGCGGTAGATCCAGACATTGCTTTTGCCAAATTAAAGTCACTATCTGAGGGCGCTGCGCTTGTAAGTGATTGAACACGAGGCATCATCATGAGCAAAACCAATAGCCCGACAATTTCTGAAATATTCTCCCTCACCGGAAAAACGGCATTAGTTACCGGAGCAGGAAAAGGTATTGGTAGGGCCTGCGCCATATTACTCGCCGAGGCAGGTGCCACTGTTATCGCTGTCAGCCGGACCGAGTCCGACCTGCATGAATTACAACAGCTGTGTGGTGATAACATACAAGCCTGGGTGCTAGACATCACTGATGGTGAATTTATAAAGCGCATTGCAAGTTTGGAAAGATTGGATATTTTGGTCAACAATGTGGGCACTAATAAGCCGCAACCATTTGTTGATGTGAGTGAAGAGACCCTGGATCTAATGCTAACATTCAATGTCCGCTCTGCATTTTTGACCGCGCAGGCTGCAGCTAAAATAATGACCAAACAGGCTTCTGGATCTATTATTCACATGTCATCACAAATGGGTCATATTGGTGCCGCTAACCGCACAGTTTATTGCATGACAAAACATGCGATCGAAGGCCTTACTAAAGCGATGGCTGTGGAATTAGCTCCCAGCAATGTTCGCGTCAACTCTGTTGCTCCCACTTTTATTGAAACATCATTAACCGCACCAATGTTTGAAAATGAAACATTTAGGCAGGACGTTTTGAGTAAGATTCCTCTCAACCGAATAGGAAAAGTTGAAGATGTAGCGGCGGCAGTGCTTTATCTTGCCAGCTCTTCATCAAATATGGTGACGGGGCATAGCTTAAGGGTGGATGGTGGCTGGACCGCGATTTGAAGCGAGTGCTACGGACTAATTTTCCGGGAAACACCTGCATTTTTTTAAGATCGTCAATTAATGATGAGTGATATTTTTCGTAGTTATTCAAGGCTTCAATTGAGCTACGATGAATGTAAGGTTTGAAACTCGAGAACAGCGCCTGCAATATGTTCACCCAAGCTGAAAAACATACCCCCCTACCCGCTTTATACAGTCTTTTAACTGCTCCTCATTGAGTAACAGATCATTCAAACCGTTCCCAATAGAGGAGCCTGCTAGCTGCTATTCTCCCGCCAAACTAAGCACCAAAGAGTCCAGTCACCAACAGCGTGTTGGCAGGCAGTTTGATCGCCGCAATTAAACGCTAACATTCATCTAGATAGGTCCGTAACGTTTCACTCGCAGATCGGCCTGTGCTTTGTGACCGGCAAACCCCTCCAAATCACAAAGTCTGGAGCAATACTCTCCGATTTCGACGGTCGCTTCTTTACTAACACGTTGATAAGTGCATGTTTTAATAAACTTACCCACCCAGAGACCGCCAGTATATCGGGCTGCTTTGTTTGTCGGTAACGTATGGTTGGTGCCTATGACTTTATCACCGTATGAGACATTCGTTTCCGGCCCAAGAAACAGCGCACCGAAATTAGTCATATTGTTTAAAAAATACTCGGGATCTTTTGTCATCACCTGAACATGCTCGAATGCCAGATCGTCTGCCACCCGGAGCATCTCTTCATAGGTATCACAAATGATGACTTGACCATAATCTCGCCATGCTTGACCGGCTATTTTTGCCGTCTCAAGAGTTTCTAACTGCCGTTCAACCTCGATAACCGTTTGCTTAGCAAATAGGTCACTATTTGTAAGCAATATCGCTGGTGAATTAACGCCATGCTCCGCCTGACCTAAAAGGTCTGTCGCAGCCATTTCAGGATCACAACCTATGTCGTCGGCAATAATAAGCGTTTCCGTTGGACCGGCAAGCAAATCAATACCGACCCGACCAAAGAGTTGGCGTTTCGCTTCTGCTACGTAGGCATTGCCGGGGCCGACAATCATATCGACCGGTGCAATGGTTTCTGTACCTAACGCCATGGCACCGACTGCCTGCACACCACCAAAACAATATATCTCATCAGCACCGGCCAAGGCCATGGTGGCAACAATTGCGGGCATAGGCTTACCATTAAAAGGTGGTGCGCATGCGATCACTCGTTTAACGCCCGCTACTTTAGCTGTAGCAACGCTCATATGAGCCGATGCTACAAGGGGATACTTACCTCCAGGGATATAACAACCAACGCTATTCACTGGTATATGCTTGTGACCAAGAACAATACCAGGACGCGTTTCTACTTCGACGTTCTTCATAGAATCAAGCTGGATACAGGCGAAATTCTTAACCTGTTCTTGGGCAAATTTAATATCGTGTAACGTACTTTCCGACAAACTATCAATGCATACCTGTATCTCATCTGCGGATAAACGGAAGCTTATGGGCGACCAATTATCTAACCTTTCTGATACCGCCCGCACATGCGCATCACCGTGGTCGGTGATGCCCTGCAAAATGCCTTCCACAACCTCTCGAACTTGGTTACTGGATTCACGGCTCTGCTCTTCTGAAACACCTTCTTTTGAGATTGTTATCATCGCTGGGTTTCCCACTCCATATTCATGTTTAAGTATTGTTAACTAACAGATGCCCATAATATTATTAACAATTGACTTCGTAGTCAATTGTTAATAATATTAGTTTACATATAGATCACACGCTATTCAAAACGCTAGCAGTATTACTGGTCATTGGTACCATATTAAGAATAGATCATGGGTACTTGGATTCGGGGACAGGGAAATTAATGAGTAACTTGGTGGGCGTTTCAAGGGTTATTTTACAGAGGGTCAATATGGTGCGCTCGGCATTTGGGATTCTAAATTCTCTTTGCATTACGGAGAATATCAGGGTGTTGCTGGTACTGGAAAGATGATGGCGACACGAGACTTTGACTGGTACAGACGTGAAGGCGACCATCTTATTTAGAATTGGATTGCCATCGATCTGATCGACCTATTCATGCAGATGGGGGTGGATCTGTTTGATCGAATGCTTCGTCAGCATGAGCTTAGAAAGCGAGGAATCGACTGGTGGGACCTGCCGGTTAAGGGATTCGCCACAAGTGTCAGTGAGTTGAATCCTCGCAAGTTCTAATCAATGTTTGGCCACAATCAAAGATCTAAAAGTAATACGCCACTGGAGAGAAAATAACGTTCGAAAAGTGGCTTAAAAGTAACCACAAAAAAACAAGATAACTAACTTCTTTAAAAGGACAATATTATGTTAACACGACGTCGTTTTGTTATAAATAGTGGCGCAATAGGTGCATCGTTAGTTGCATCTCCGATGATTATGGGAAGTAGCAGTCTGTCTAACGCCTCTGGGTATCGTGCGCTTGTATGTATCAACTTGGCTGGCGGCAACGACTCTTTCAATATGTTAGTTCCATCTGATGCGAGCCAGTACTCGGCGTACTCAGATGCTCGTGGTAATCTGGCATTAAACCGTAGCAACTTACTAGATTTGACCGGCAATACTAAAACCGGTAGATGCTATGGCCTGCATTCAGGCATGCCCGAGCTCCGAGAGCTTTATAATAATGGTGAAGCAGCGTTCGTAGCAAATGTTGGTTCTCTAAAAAAACCGTTTAATGCCGCAGAGTTGAAATCTAATATTGACTTTTCACCTGATCAATTATTGTCGCACACCGGCCAAATGACTCAATGGCAAACCGGTTCGTCGCTGTTAGCTGGATCATCAGGCTGGGGCGGTCGCACTGCCGATTTATTACAGAGTATCTTTCCAACTGGCGATAATCCTATAAGTTTATCAATGTCCGGAGCTAATATCTTTCAGCTTGGCAGTAAGACTTTCCCCTACAACTGTGAGCCTCAAAAAGTGCGCTCATTGAGGACTCAGCGTTCTGTCGGAATCGACTTCGATTTTGTAAATAGTCAATTGGCTAAGAAGGCTTATCACTCTGTACATGGGGCTTCGTCAAATTGGCCATTGACTGAGAAAACTACAGATACAGAAACTAATAGCGATCTCTACAATGATCGACACAATTTGTCAGATTTCCAATCGCAATTTGCACCCGACTCTTTTTCCCAACAGCTTTCGAAGGTGGCACAAATAATCTCAGAACGCGATACTCTAAAGCCTTCTCGGCAAATATTTTATGTCAGCTTTAGTGGTTGGGATCACCATCATCAGCTGCTGTCAAATCAGGCAGAGATGTTGCCTGTATTGAGTCAAGGACTGCTATCTTTTCGAAATGCACTTTCTGAACTTGGCGTATTTGGCGATGTTACAACATTCACTGCTTCAGAGTTTGGTCGTTCACTCGCATCTAATGGTTCTGGTTCGGATCATGGCTGGGGCGGTCACCAAATTGTAATGGGAGGTGGTATACAAGGCGCCCAAGTACATGGTCACTATCCCGAATTATCGCCATTAAATCCATTAAATATCGGCCATGGAGTGTATGCACCGACAACCTCTAACGACCAATACTTTGCTGAACTTGCGCTTTGGCTCGGGGTACCCTCATCTGAAATCGGTTACGTGCTGCCAAATCTGCGGGCCTTTAGCTCACGTCTAAATAAGGCTGCGAACTTAGGATTGTTTTCCTAGTTCTTAGAATATTACGGGATTGTTATGAAACGTTAGTTTTCAGATCAGTTTCAGCATTACTAGAGCCGCTGTGAAAATGAATATTAGAACAGATTAATAAGAGCATTTTTATGAACCAAATTTATAAAATAAATTTGGAAAAATAAGGCATTTAATGACCAAAAACTGATCTCTATAAAATCATATTATTAATCCATTACAGCTACTTTAGTAGTGGAAAACGATATAGTAACCACAAATTGCATTCGCACCCACTTTTGGTGCGGCTATCTCAAATCAGACTGTAACGTCAGTACATATCTTGCCACGGCATCTATTTCCTCACTGTCGAGTAGCTCAGAAAAAGCCGGCATCTGATTTCTGCCATCGCTTATTGTTTTCTTGATTGCAGCAGGCACCCGCAAGCCAGATTGCGATAAGGCGATTCCGTTGTGGGCACCATCTCCATTGCTGCCATGACAAAAGGCGCATGCGCGTATATACACTGACCTGCCAGCAGCGAATACACGTGGATCGATGTCCGCTTCCCCAAGAGGCGCTTCTCTCACAAGTCTCCTCTTTGTTTCTGTATCTGGTTCGGCCAGAGCGAACAGCCAAATACTATCCCCGCGTTGCGACCCGGCGAAGAGGTTCCCTGCAGACATCACTGCGACATGTTGTTTGCCGCTGTATTCGAAGACCGAAGGAGGCGCATTGACACCTGCATCCGTTTGAAACTCCCAGAGCTTCATTCCAGTGTTGCTATCAAGCGCCATGAAACGGCCATCATTGCGGCCGACAAATAACAGATCCCCGGCAGTCACCGCAACCCCGCTGTAGCATCGATCAGGCCACCGTTGACTCCAGACAACGCGGTTAGTTTTCATATCCATCGCTGTCAATACTCCGGTGACCGGCAACGACGTGTTTCCAAAAGAACCGCCGTAATACTCGTCTCCTCCAGCGATTGGCTCATACTCATCACCATCAGTACTGTAGAAATACACTCGGTCACTCGAACAAACGAAGAGCAATTGTTTCTCAGAATCGTATGCGCTGGGGGGCCAGTTTGTGCCTGCAAGTCTATTGACAACGCGCTCTTTCCAATACGGCGTGTACTGTTTGCCTCCGTTAAGCAGAGCAAACCCTTCGGGGGCAATATCAATACCTTGCGGAACGACCGGGTCACCAATAGGTACTGGCTGAGTCGGCGACGTCGCCTGTCTGGGTTCCTGCATAACAGGCTGTTCGCTTATACCAAGTAGTGGTCGGCCGTTAGTTCGGTCAAGAATATATGCCCAACCATTTTTGCCCACTTGGACGAGCGCCTTACGTTTCTTGCCATCCAGTTGAATGTCGAAGAGCACAACGGGATTCGCGGAATCCAGATCCCACAAGTCGTGATGCACCTGCTGAAAATGCCAGCGATACTTGCCGGTCCTTGCTTCGATGGCAACTATCGAACTGGAATACAAATTATCGCCAGGTCGGACAGATCCATTGAAATCCGGACCAGGGTTTCCGGTTGCGAAATACAGTAGGCCAAGTTCCGCATCAACAGCCGGTGTCTGCCAAACTGTCGCCCCACCATTTTTCCACGCGTCGTTTGTGTTTGGCCAACTCTCGCCGCCCGGTTCGCCAGGTGCAGGAATCGTGTAGAAGGTCCATTCGAGTGAGCCATCCGCAGAATTGTAGGCCTTTACGCGGCCGCGAACACCGTATTCGGCACCAGCGAACCCGGTAATGATCAGCCCATCATAGTACAATGGCGCACTTGTAATTGTTAGGCCATCCTGCCAGCGCTCACTCTGTACTGACCACACAACTTCGCCACTGAGCTGATCAAGCGCAACCAGTTTTCCGTCAAGCTGTCCGACGAATACCTTGCCATCGCCTAGACCGACTCCGCGACTCGTCCACCCGCAACAGATCGTATCGACAGCAGGATCGAGTATCGCTTCGTATGTCCAAAGGATCTCGCCGCTATCGACGCTTAGGGCGAACACGTCGTTGGCCCCGGTGATGACATACATCACGTTGCCGAATATGATTGGCTGAGCCTCGCCTGAGAACTGTGGCCCAATACCAGAACCCTTGAGATGCGTTCGCCAGACCGGTTGAAGATTGGAGACGTTGTCATGATTAATTTCGGTTAGCGGCGAGAAACGGCGATTGAACAGGTCTCCACCGTTGGTCAGCCAACCGTCGGTCGGTGGTTGGCTTAGCTCGGATGCGGAGAATGCGGGTGCTATTGAACTCGGATCATCATCGCCTGCATTGGTCTGGCCTGTGCAGGCGATGATGACCAGGATAAATGTGGCTCGTATGTGCAAGACGGGCTCCTTTTAGGACCGGCGCTTCGCCCCCATGATATCGGATACCTGTTGTGCTACAGCCTCTCCAAATCCATCGAGCGGCAGATTCCACCAATCGATTCCGCGCTTGCGAAGCTCGTGTTGCCGGTGCATGCGATCGAACAAATCAACATCCAGTTGAAGGAAAATATCAACCATATCGATGGGCACCCAATTCTGAACGATCTTGCCTCCGTCGACGTAGTACCAATCGAAATCACGCATTGTCAGAATTTTGCCTGTTGCCTCAACACCTTGATACTCACCATGATGTCGGGACCACTGCCAGTCCCAGATACCGCCACAAGAAAACTTGCCTTCAGCATAGCCTCCCACACCAAGGCCACCTTTGGGCTCAAAGTCCATCGTATCTTGACGATCACCCGAGAAAACCAACCAAGGCCGCTGGTGATAATCCTCGTATTCTTCCAGATTGTGCGACGAGCCAATACCGGTCGGGCCCATCCAGTGGAAATCCTGGTCCCAGTACATCTGCTGGCCCATTGATTCCAGATTTAGCCCATCACGAGAGCGGATGTAGCGGCCCATGCCCGAACCCATCGCTGAAACCGCCTGCCGCGTCTGACGCCCAATCTGTTCGTCCTGCTCGGCCAGCAGGATTGCGTTTTCGTATGGTTTTATGACCTTTCCGCCCTCTTGACCAAGTGCAGGCGGCAATACTTGAAAACCAGCCTGCTTCATGACGCCCAATGTATCGAAAATAGTGTAGCTCGCGGCGACTTTTCCGTCGCGCATCAAGAGATATTGACCAAAGTGTATGACCGTTTTTTTTCCGGTTGCTGGAATACCTATCCAGTCATGTACGAATGTGCCGATAAGATGACCAGTGCCAGATACCCACTCTGCACCATTGCCACCTCTAGACGAAGATTCCCGGACTCCGCCCATCAAGATGTCGGCCTCAAGCTTGAGGTCAGGAAATGAACCTCGTAGAGGCTCATAAAAATCCGCCACAAGCGCGTCCGTTCCACGAATTTGGTTTATTGGCTGTGAGGCGTTCCAATCTACATCTTTGTGAAACGTCTTCTCAACCAGTCCCGCGACCTGATCTGGCTCGGCGAAGTTCATCCGTTGCCAGAAATCCCAGACAAGCGCTTTGTTTTTTTGATTTACTGCAGACATAGCTAACTCCGTTAATTAAACGAATGACCTTACTAAGCCGGTAAGTCCCACCAGTTGATACCACGCTTGCGCAATTCATGTTGCCGACGCATGCGATCAAATAGGTCTACATCCAGCTGAAGGAACAGGTCGACCATATCGATAGGGATCCAGTTTTGAATCGGCTTTCCACCTTCGCACTTGTACCAATCGAAGTCGCGAATCGATATGATTTTTTCCGTTCCGGCAACGCCCTGATACTCGCCATGGTGCCTCGAAAACTGGCCGTCCCACACGCCCAAGCATGCGAACTGGCCTTCACCAAATTGGCCCATTCCTCGACCACCTTTGGGTTCAAAGTCAATAGTTGAAGGTCGATCGCCAAAACCGATCAGCCAAGGCAAATCATGAAAATCATTAAATTCTTCCAAACCGTGGACGGAACCAATACCGGTGGGCCCCATCCAGTGAAAATCCGGATGCCAAAAGAGATGCTGTGCCATGCTATCCAGGTTCTCCATGTCACGAGCTCGGTCGTATCGAATCAACCCGTTTAACATCGCCATGGTCGCATCCAATGTCTGGCGGCCTTCCAGCTCATCTTGCTCCGTGAGTAAAACACCATTACCACCGTACGGCTTTATCACCTTACCGCCCTCCCGGCCAAGCGCGGGAGGTAGCACCTGAAAACCGGCTTGTTTCATAACAGCCAACGTATCGAAGATCACATAGCTCTCAACTATCTTCTCGTCGCGCATCACGAAAAATTGTCCGAAGTGAATATTAGTCTTCTGACCGCTGGCAGGAATGCCGATCCAGTCGTGGACAAACGTCCCGGTAAGGTAACCTATGCCGGATACCCAATACTCACCGGTACCTTCGCCGCTCTGCGACTGGCTCTCACCACCCATCAGGATATCGGCCGTGAGCTTGACGTCCGGAAAAGAGTGCCGGAACGGCTCATAAAAATCTGCTATGAGTGCGTCAGTGCCGCGGATCTGATTGATTGGTTGTGATCCGTTCCAGTCGACGTTTTTGTGAAACGTTTTTTTGACGAGTCCCGCGATCTGATTTGGCTTAGCAAAATTCATTCGCTGCCAAAAATCCCAAACAACGGCTTTGTTCCTTTGATTGATTACAGACATTGAATACTCCTTTGCTCTTATGGCGGGTAACCGCTTCGTGACCTACGCGGAAAAATGCAAGCGCCACCGGCAACAAAATCAAAACATTTTATTGCCGGTGGCATTTTTGATCCTCGATTTCAGATCAGAAGCGGAAGCTACCTTTCACACCGAAGTTTCTTGGGTAGATGTAGCTACCAGTTACGTGAGCTTTACCTCCAGTGTTCGTCCGTGCCAGCACTGCTTCATTCTCAATGTTCTCGATAAACGCGGAAATACTCCATTGCGCTCCCGGCGCGTCCCAAATCAAGCGAAAATCGGTCTTTTGATAAGACCCTTGATACTGTGTACTGTAGTTTGAGACGTCGTCAGTATTGTATCCACTGGAGTAATAAGTCTGCAGGTACGGGGTGAGCTGGCCATTACTACCCATGTCAATGACGTAGGCTGCAGTGAAACCAACTGTTACGTCCGGCGACCAACCTGGTACCTTTCCCGAAAGGTCGATGAATCCATTATTGACATCGGAGGACCTAACACCATTGTTCAACAAGAACGGATTAGCGACGCCGAATTCACCGTACTCATTGTCCATAAATGAGGCGTTCGCTGTGATGGTTAATTTTTCAGACTGCAGCCAGGTAAGTTCTACTTCCATTCCTTGCGCAGTCATATCGCCACCATTTTGAGTAATCGTGGTCTCTGGGTCGCCGTCGCCGTCAAGATCGATCAATTTCTGCGCCGTCAGGTTAGTGTATTCGTTTCGATACATTGCTGCGTTTAACTGCAGAGTATCGTCCAACCAACGACTCTTATATCCCATCTCATAGGCCAGGGACTCTTGCTGACCATAGTGACTGCCATTACCGTTCACGCCGCCAGAGAGGAAACCGTTTGACGAGTTAGCATAAACCATACTGTTGTCATCAAGATCCCATTCGAAACCGACACGGTAAGTATTCTTATCAAACTTCTTTTCTGCCTTGACTACAGGCGCATTCGGGAAAGTCAATCGTGAAGGATGAAAACCAGGGGTATAATTATAAGGTGCATCCGCACTGCTCATTCCAGTTTGGCCTGCTGTTACCAAAATAACCTTTTTCTCTTCGTTTGCGCGGACTCCGACGATCAGTCGCAGGGCGTCGCTAACGGACCACTCAACCTGACCAAATAAACCACTATTCTCAGACGTAATGTTAGGGAACGAGTTCCAGTCGCTAAAAGACGTTCCGCCGAAAAGATCAATCCTCGCCGTGCTATGAGGTACAGTAATCACGTTGCCTACGGCATCTGTCCGCGTTAGTGAGTAAGGTAGCGTGCTTCCAGTGACGAATTGACTGTATCCCATGAATAAGTCATCGTCTGAATAGTAAACTCCAGTTGTCCACTGCAGCGCACCGTCACCGTTAGACGACAATGTTAGTTCCTGGGAGATGGAATCATTATCCTCAGACCAGTAATATGTGCTGCCTGTGCCGAGGCCCGTATAAGTAGATACGAAGTCTGTGGCCGATGTGATCGATTTAACTGCCATCCCACCCAAATCCCAGTCAACCTGCACTGTAGTAGTATCGGACTTGACCTCTCGAATGGTATGGTTGGGGCTGTTAATGGTCCACGGAGTGTTAACACTCGATTGATCTCTGCCAAGTGCACCTCGCTCCGGGCTATTGCAAACTATGTCATCGCCATAAGCGTCGGACATGTCGTATGTCGCATTCCAGGGGACGCATAACGCTTCGGCTGACCAAACTCCGAGAGAGGTTCCCCCCTCCTTTATACCAGTATGGCTCATGTTGACAACTATGTCGTCGGATACATTCCAGAGAGCCGATATCCGAAAGCTAGTGCTGTCTGCCGCTCCTGAATCCTTACCACTGCCTTCATTCTTGACCCAGCCATCACTCTTCTCTGTGACACCAGCGATACGAATAGCAAACTGATCATTTACAGGAGCGTTATAAAAAGCCTCTACACGCTGCTTGTTGAATCGCGCCGAGCTCACATCGATACCAGCTTGGACCGCATCAGTTGTTGCCCGGTTAGTATGGATATTGATGGCGCCGGCAAATGTATTGCGGCCGTAAAGCGTACCTTGCGGTCCTTTGAGCACCTCAACGCGCTTAATGTCGAAATATCCCAACCGCTGCTGTGCTGCACGCGTCACATAAACACCGTCGATAAAGGCACCCGCAACGGAAACATTGTCCTCAAATGTATTGTTGGAGTTGGCTCCACGTACAGCGACCTTCGCATCTGTACCAATAAATCCGTAAGTCATACCCGGCGTCAAAAGCTCAAGACGCGAAATATCGCTAACGCCCCCTCGGGAGAGCGCCTCGGCATCCATAGCCGTAACTGATAAACCTATATCCTGAATATTTTGCTCACGTTTCTGAGCGGTGACGATAATTTCTTCCAGAGAGACCGAAACGTCTTGGGCGATTACAGTTGTTGCTGGAATTGCGGCGATAAGAGCGCCTACCGTCAAAATGTATAAATTTCTAAAGTATTTCATCACTAGTTCTTCCTTTTCATCGGCTGATCACATGATAAATGTGTCGGCGCAATAAACGCATTGCAGGTAGGAAGGTTCTCACCGATTAACTTACTCGCCAATCTTACGGCTACTAGCAAGATTTATTACGTCGGTACAGGACTTCCAATCTGCCCCCCCCGCAAGGAATTGACTATGTAGCTAATTCACTCACTTATTTTAGTTACATACTAATTTTAAATTAAGAAAGCTATTTTGTATGTTATATAAAATAATTCTGCGAGAAGTCAACTATACTTCGAATGCAATTAAGGTGCAACTGCTATCGCTATAATTAGATAATATGATTTTTTATTCTTATATTTCAATGATTTATGTTTGCATTCGCAGTCTCTATTGTGTGGCTTTATAGATGTAAAATTGTATTTAGGGTGCATGACGAGAGCCCATGATTCGTGAAGGGATCCAGATGAACGTTATAGTTCGGTCGCTGTATCGGACCCAACAATGGTATCACTGCGCTCCGACGGCCCCCGAATTAAGTCAGTCCCATTCTTTAAGGCAGCCCAATCGAACAACACTCAGCCGAGCGATGATATCTCTGCTGTACTTAAACCGTCGCCTTGGCGCTCCAAATACTTGACTATTACTAGTAGTGTAGCCCTTGCAGCGACAGCAGGACTTGCGTTGCCCCTATGGGCTGGATCTCTTACCCACCTATCAACTGTCAGTGCTATTCTTGCAGGTGTCGGGCTTGTCATTCTAGCTCTCCGCTAGTTGCCACTTTAGTTCACGCCCAACAACTGCCATAATTAGAACCTCACTCCTTTTTAGTAATTGGTACTATTCAATGAGTTACATTGACGACATCGGTTGGAACAGCGATGGATTGATACCCGCTATCGCCCAAGACGCCGATACAGGGCTCATACTGATGGTCGCTTGGATGAACCGCGAGGCCTTAGAGCTCACTGTTGAAGAAAACAGGGCTGTTTATTGGTCTCGTTCACGTCAGAAATTATGGCGAAAAGGAGAACAGTCAGGTCACGTGCAGCAATTACTAGAGCTGCGGTTGGACTGTGATAACGATGTAATTATACTCAAGGTTAACCAAATTGGTGGCCTAGCCTGTCATACAGGCAGAGCATCTTGCTTTTATCGCGTACTGCGGGATGGCCAATGGCAAATAGTCGATAAAGTAATTAAAGATCCAAAGGATATTTATTAATGAGTGATTCGGTCTTAAATACATTGTCCCAAGTGATAGAACAACGCAAAAATGCGTCTGCTGAAAGCTCTTATGTGGCAAGCTTACATAAAGGGGGTCTGAATGAAATCCTCAAAAAAGTGGGCGAGGAATCAACAGAAACTATATTGGCCGCCAAAGATGCCGCGCAGAGCGGCAATAATGAACAATTAATCTACGAAACGGCTGATTTATGGTTTCACTCCTTGGTGATGCTATCTAACTTGGGCGAAAATGCAGAATCTGTTATAACTGAACTACAACGAAGATTTGACTTATCCGGCCTTGAAGAAAAGGCTCAACGCACTAAACACAAATAGAACTGGAGATACGTGATGGGTTTTGGATGGCAAGAATTACTAATCATTTTAGTGATAGTGGCGCTGATTTTTGGTACAAAAAAACTACGAAACATTGGCTCTGACGTCGGTGGCGCAATTAAAGGGTTTAAAGACTCGGTATCTACTGATTCCGTGGACCCAGAAGAGACTGAGTCAACTGAAAAGTCTGAAGAGCACGCTGAGTCCTCTGATCAAAAAGACTAAACTAAATTCATTTTAAAAAGCGCTGATTTACGCCTATGTTTGATATTGGTTTTTCTGAAATTATGGTAGTGTCTGTGATTAGCCTTGTCATTATGGGGCCTGAGAGACTCCCTGAAACTGTGCGTACCTTAAGCCTATGGCTTGGTCGGTTGCGTCAATTTGTCTCTAGTGCTCGTGCAGAAATCGAAGATGAAGTTGGAATCGATGAGATTCGTCGGCAATTACGTAACGAAAAGATCATGCGGGACTTAGAAAAGAGCAAAGATGAGCTAAGTCTTTTAGCTAAGAATGTCACTGACGTTAAAAACGAAAAAATCATGCGTGACTTGGAAAAAACTAAAGATGAACTGGCTGGCCTAGCAAAGGATGCGACTGATATTAACCAGATAGACATTAAAGATGAACTGGATGGTTTAACAGAGGACATAACTA
>Ga0302127_10000360_pt1 | contig 24510 bp, 33 predicted proteins | sample CB4_SCM_MG_FD_204452 | JGI IMG/M metagenome (GOLD analysis project Ga0302127, IMG submission 204452) | Marine microbial communities from Western Arctic Ocean, Canada - CB4_SCM | ecosystem: Environmental > Aquatic > Marine > Oceanic | place: Canada: Western Arctic Ocean | collected 2017-09-24
CGGGAGGTGGGGGAACCGGGGGGGGAAACGTCAATACCGACACGGAAAACGGTGGAGGCGGTGGTCCTTGTCTTAGGATTACTTGTTCAGAAACTGGACAAAAATCACCTAAAATTTATCTATACAATGAACCAGATTGTACTTTAAATCCCGGTGGTGGCGGGGGTGGTGGTTCAAGTGGAGGCGGAGGTGGTGGTGGTTCGGGTGGAGGTGGAGGTGGGGGGGCCGGGGGTGAAGGATATATAGTATATAGTGGATCCACTTATTACCAACATGGTGGATACGGTAGTCGAGGTCATCCTGGTTATGCTGGAGCGACGGGAAGAACAGGTCTTAAGGGAAAACGGGGAGCTTATCATGATTCAGACGGAGAAGTAGTAGACACCACTAACAATCCAGCACAGAGTGCAAATATAGCAGCCAACACTACAGTGGCACAGCAGCGAGTTAATAACCAGACGTACAGGGCAGACCGTCACGGTGGTTTTACTGGATATTGTGGATCAGGGAAAGGTGGTGTAGGTGGTTATTCTGGAGTTCCTGGTGCAGGTGGTGGAGTTGCTGCAGGTGGCGCTGGGGGAGGCTATGGACTTGCTGGTGCTGCTGGTGGTCAAGGTGCTGATGGTGGTGATGGTGGTGCTGGGGTTGGAGGTTATAATGGGTCGTACTCCGGTGCTTGTGGTTCAGGGGGTTATAACCGCTATGCTCCCTCTTCCGGAAAGGATGGTGGTGCTGGTAGTAGCGGGGGAGATTCAAGAAGTCCTGGTGCTGGTGGTGCTGCTGGTGTTAATATCGAATACGTAAATACTGCTACAACGAACGTGGTGAGCGTGGGTGGGTGGTAAGAAAGTTTTTAATCTAACCATACACTAAATGATACCTCTCATCATTGGGGGTATTCTCATGTACGCCTTCTTCAACGCACCTTCCGAACAGGTTCCGGGTTCTAAGAATTTCCATATGTCTGATGGAGCATCCACGGCGATGTATAAACTCATGAAGGAGCAGGGCATGTCTGACGAAAACCTTAGACGTTTCGTCATCATGGAAGATCACTTTTTAGAATTGGAGAAAGTGTCCGTATGTACGGGTATCCCCAGACTCGGGGAGGCGACGAGTATGTCTCAACAGATCAAGGACCACTTTTTGGGCTACGACTTTTCGTACCATACGTTTCACCTCAAACAGACCGCGGATCCCAGTAGAGTCATAAACAAATTCGTTTCATGTTAATCAAACCTTATCTTCTATGATCTGAACGTTACCAGGAAAATCGGCTTCCACGTAAAGGTGTAAAGTCGGTTTGAAATCATGTGGTGGTACCCAATTACATTGGTCATCTAAAGTCCATGATGGGAAAGGTTGAGGTGCTGAAAAGTTTTCTTTCTCTGGGTGGTACGTACATCCTATTCCAGGATAGTTTTTATCTTCATTATCATAGTAGGTTCTGACCCAAGTTCCGCCAAATTCGTTCTCACACCAAAGATTACTCGTCGCTCCAACGACTCGAAGAAATTCATTGGTTTGTGGATTTATTTCTGCAAAGTTAGGCATTATATATATTTATTACAAATATCTTATTATCACGATTCCAGAGGCACCCGTACCGCCACCGAAGTCGATCAAACGGAGATTTAAATCATCCGTTCACGCTTAGCTTTGACGATCGGCTTGGGGCTAGCATTTTTCGTGTTCTTTTTACTGTTCAACCACGCCTTCTTGTACGTTACCATCTTCGCTTTCCCCGGTTTATGTACCATGATGTAGTTGAGTGCATTCTTTTTGTAGGTCGACACCATGTTGCGAGGTATACCATTTACATTCAACGTGTCCACAATCATCTTCTTATCGAGGTCACGTTTACGTTGGTTTTTCCAGTTTTCGACGAGTTTCTTCTTGGCTTGATCAACGTTCTTTTTGAATGGAATACCCGCCTTGTTACCTGTAGACAGCTTGTTGAGACGTGTCTTCATTTCACGGACATCATTGTTCAACGAAGGCATGACATTCTTGTACTGTCCCATCCATCGTTTACCGTACAACTTCACGATATCTTTACGAATCGAATTCTCATCGAGACCTCTCTTTTTTAAAACGGTAACATTCGTTTTCGGTGTTACGACCTTCACCACGGGTTTAGGCTGAGCCTTAGGTATATTCTTCGCCTTTTCGAGGGTTTTCTGAACCTTCTCGATCTTCTTACATATAGCATCCCTGGTGTCTTTCACATTAACATCAATTTTCATGATTGCTGCCGTATTTAAGAGGTCTTCTTTTTTCATCTGTCTACATATTTTCTTACCGACACGGAACGTCGCGTTTGAATTAGAATTGTTACCAACCTTGTTCATGATCTTCTTACAGATTTCATCCTTCTTCGCGACCCTGAAACCATTTTCACCACGGACACGGAAATTGACGACACCCATTTGACGAGCAAGATTGACCAGTTCTGGTTTCTTCATACGTAAACACGTTTTGGCATCAATGGGGCGTTTGGTATATTTCCTTTTGACAACGAGTGTAGCCTTACCTTTGGCCTTAGCCTTAGACCTGGCCTTGGGGACGGCACGAGCCTTAACACCTTTATCGAATTCACCAGTGATGATGATCTGACCATTACTATTCAGAGTCTCCATCAATGCTTTACCAACTTCATAAGCGTTTAACATATCCGCGGGGTTTTTCGCACCCGAGATCTGAACGTTTCCCGACTTGGTGATGATGAACTTCGCTTCTTCCATGTAAACATAAAGGAAGGGTGAAAGTTCTGGTTCGTATGAAACTTCTTTTATACCATACATTCTCGCACGCTGAGCGATGTCTGTAAGACTCTTGAATAAACCATTAATCCTAAACTGACCACTGAGATTATTGTATGTAAAGGGGTTATAGAAGAATTGCTGACGCTCGGTGTACGCACCGACTACGAAACGTCGGATCAGTTCGGGTTGGTTGGCAATGTTCGTACCCACGAAACCACCCGAAAAGCGGATCTTTCCGTTTTTATAGATGTTGACGGTGACACCCTTACTTTCACCGATCACATTCGATATCGTCATTTTGAACTGTGTCGTAAAAAATGGGATATTGATGTTACCCTTGGGACCTGCTTCACGGGTGTGTGAAAATCCTTCCCGCATCGACCCATACCATCCTTTAATTTCAGTCGTTTCTAAATAAAGACCTTCACCAATGGGTGTTTTTGGGAGAGGTGTCTTCAATAGTATTTTCTTGAGGTCGACGATAGCATCCTTCTGCCCGAAACCCGAGTCAATCGTCGCATTGAACATACCTGGATTAAGCTTGGTCATTTCAAGTTGTTTCACATCGTTCGGACCCAACAACTGTCTGATGTTATTGTTCGTGAGGCCCCCAAATTCATTATTTTCGAATTCTCTAAAGGCTCCTTCATACGTTCGATTATTAATCATGTTCCGCTGGAGACGCTGGGGGACCTGTACTTCACGCGGTGATGGACGCCTTTCCTGTTCACCACGTTCGAGTATATTATCGAGTTCTCTTGCTAAATTATTATCAGAGTTCGAGTTCGGACTTTGAATTTCGACTCCAGATTGCCGGACAAATTCCTTTATCCTCTGGCTCATATTATTAAATGGTGATATTTTTTTTAGTATCCACTGGTTAATATTTCTTCGTTGTCATCAAACACATCGACACCGTAGAAGACGGGTTGCTTGCGATAGGCTCGCCCCTTGTAGGTCACCGCCTCTTCGCGGACCTCGATACCATACGAGCTGAATGGTCCTGCATATGCATCTGGATTAAATCGCGGTTTCCCGAGATTGAGTGTTTGTGTACAGTGTAGCGTGTACGCTGGGGTAAACACTACCTGGGGAACAAAGAGATTCTGACCCCTGTCAACAGAACTACTCTCGAGAAAGTTAGTCAGAGAGCTTGTCACCATCGCGACTTGCTTCTGGATCTTCTTGAAATAGGCGGGGACGACGGCCCATGCGTCTCTATCCGCATATTTCTGACCATACTCGATATACGCACGTACACATTTGAGAAGAATGGCTGGAATCTCCTTCATCAGTTTGTTATTCAGATGTGGGTCGGTATCATGATCCTTCACCTGTTTGGGGAAGTCGAAGACCAACAAACGCCTCAAGATTGACCCAGATGCATCTCTATAATCGGGAAGTTCGTTACCCGCCATACAACCAGGTGTAGTCCATTTAATAGACTTTGCCTTTTCGTGTTTGATCGCGATACTGATATCTTCGCCACTGATGATCGACTGAAGCTCTGCCTGGTTCAGACTCATGTTTGTTTTACATTCTGGGGCGATGAACATGAAGCCGTCGTAGATCGCCGAAAGACCAAACTGTTTCTCGGAGTTAGAGCTAAGGGTTTTGACATCTTCGGCTTCGTAGAACTTTTGGAATACATTCGTCAACAACGTAGACTTACCAGTTCTTGCAACACCTTTACAATACATGGCAATCTGCCAACACTCGATATCATTTACATCGAAGCAAAGCCTACCACCCATGACATACATCCACTTCGATACATCCTTATCGAATTTCTGATAGTCTAGGATACTCTGAAAATAGGGGGTTGGGATATCCCACCAGTCCTCGACATGATCGTAACTCTCAAACATCTGATCAAAGTACTTACAACTCACGATCGTGGGATCCAGGCACTTGTACTGCTTACTCTCGTAACTGTAGAAGTTAGATCTAAATTTACCAGTTGCTGGGACCCATTCTTTACCGATGAAGATACCATTCTTGAAGCTCCACACATGGCGGTTTTTACTAATCTCAGGAAACTGCATATCGTGACACTTAGACACAAAACGGACAACGTCACCTATAGTTGAACCACGCGACGTAAGATTTTCCCAATTCGCACGATTCGTTTCTTTCTGTGAAAACATGAAGACTTCCGCTTCAATCGACCTATTCGGTTTCCATGCACGTGTCGCGTATCCTTCTGGTGTAATGATTTGAGTGCAACAGTACCCCTTGTATCGTCGAATGTTGTTGGTATATGTGTGATTCAAAAATGATAGTAGTGATTGTTGGTATGGAGAAAGTGTATCAAGTTGGTCAGTGTTACACCGATAGAGTGTAGGATCCGAATCCGGGTTGGTCGGGATACATGTAGGGTTGTTAATTCGTTCGTAAATTCTCGCATGTCTGAACACAATCTGGAATGCATCATCCACTTGCTCGATGAGTCGATTGATTCGAACGGACACTTTCAGACCATCGTCATTGGGTTCGTAGTCGGAAATCTCCAGGGCGGTCGCTCGATGATACAATTGCCCCATCTGTGAAATGACTCTACGATGCGATGCTGATATCTGTTCAATGTCCACACGAAATGGTTTCCCAGAAGCCGGGTTAATTTCACTCGGTTTGAAAAATTTTTTATATCCCAATTCAGTCGGCACTGATGTATTATTCTTAACACCCATGTCCCACATTTTCTCCTCATCATCTAAAACTTGCAAGAGTTCGTCAGAATTAAGTGACTGGATCGTATTTTTTAGAATCTCCATATTCGATTGAAGTTGGTCGGCATCTTCGGATATAAAGTGGGTTCCCATCCCCTGTTTTACTAATACAAGGCAGTTATTTTTAAGCTCCTAATTTTCCAAGGATTTTTATCAGAATTTTGTTCTGGGTTTGGACCTGTTGCACGAGTGAAACTAGTGCACTACAGACGGTGTCACCCTCTGGAGTCGTGAGTACGTCGACCAGATCGATACCAATTTCTTCATCCATGGACATCTCATCCTCCTCCTCTTGGAACAATTCCTCCTCCTCCTCTAACTCTTCCGGATTTTCTTCGATTTCGTCGGGGTAAGTAGTCATTTGATATATGCGTAGAAAAGACCAATGTAGATTTTTCGCAATGTGCGGTATCAGGCCAAAATAAAATATTACTATATATTACAAAACACTCACAATGGCCGGCGGTCTCATGCAACTCGTAGCTTACGGTGCCCAAGATGTCTACCTCACCGGTAACCCTAAGGTAACCTTCTTCCAGGCGGTTTACAAACGTCACACTAACTTCGCGATGGAGAACATCGAACAAACCACGAACGGTAACCCCTCCAACAACGGTCGCATCTCCGTGACTGTCGCCCGTAACGGTGACCTCATCGGTGACATGTACGTTGAACTGACGTCCAAGACGACCGGCACCAAGACTGCTGCCGCGCCGGACTGCAACTTCGTCGCCGAGCGTGCGATCAAGACTGCTGAACTGTCCATTGGTGGTCAGCGTATCGACAAACACTACCAGCGATGGTGGCGTATGTACTCCGAGCTTTACCTGGACGAGTCCAAGAAAGCTAACTGGGGTAAGATGACTTCGGGTGCGGGCCAAGTGTTCCTCCCCCTGATCTTCTTCTTCAACAGGAACCCCGGTTTGTACCTGCCTCTGATCGCCCTTCAGTACCACGAAGTCCGCGTTGATTTCGATCTGACCGATGAGTTCGAGCACTACTTCAACTCCAACACCTTCAAGGTGTGGGGTAACTATGTGTACCTGGACACCGAAGAGCGACGCCGATTCGCCCAGAAGGGTCACGAATACCTGATCGAACAGGTCCAGCACACTGGTGTTGACTCTGTCTCCGCGGGTGAGACCAAGCAGGTCCGTCTGTCGTACAACCACCCCATCAAGGAACTTGTGTGGGCCGTTGCCCCCGCTTCTAGCTCCAACGCTAAGTTGTGGAACTTCACCTCCAACGTCAACAGCGATGATGTTGTCCTCGAGTCTAACCCCACGGCCGTGACCGATTCCAACTGCTTCGTGCCCTTGACGCAGGCGGCTGGTGTGCCCATGTACGCTGCCGGTACCGGCGGTTCTCTTCTCCGCCTCATCGAAGAGGGTAACACTGATGATGCTGCCAACGCTGTCGGCCCCGTCGATACCTTCAAGCTTGTGCTCAACGGCCAGGACCGCTTCAAGGAGCAGTCCGGTAAGTACTTCAACCAGGTGCAAGCGTACAACCATCACTCTGGTTCCCCCATGCCCGGTATCTACTCGTACTCCTTCGCTCTCAAGCCCGAGGAACATCAACCCACTGGTACCTGCAACTTCTCCAGGATCGATAACGCCCAAGTGGCCATCAAGATCAAGTCGGACATGGACACCGGTGCCGCGACTTCGCTCAACATGTTCGCCACGAACTACAACGTTCTCCGAATTCAAAGTGGCATGGGTGGTTTGGCTTTCAGCAACTAAGTATCAATGTTAGTTTGATAGTAAAAATAATATAAACATCATTTTTAAAATGCATAATTAATGCTATTTAAAAACGAATATACATACCTACTTAATATGTATACCCTTGCCACTTGTCAAACCCCTGTCGTCATTTGTACCAATAGACGACGACGAACCTATCGACAGTGGAAACAATTCATGAAAGAACCCTGTATCAAGAATGCTGACGCACTCGATTGTGCGATACGTCATAGACGTTGTAAAGGTTGTCCATTTAATGACTTCTTCAAACCTGAACCTAAGTGATATATATCTATTGATACATTAATGATTCCTCTATCAGCTATCAGAGACGTATCCCTACATGAGGTTGTTCATGAACTTCCTTTATGTAGAGATGTCGCCGAACATATATTAAGCTTCACCGACAAGTTCGTGGTTTTCAAAAATGACCCCGACCTTTTTTGGTACACACTTGGTCAGGAGACGTGTAATCTGTATAGGTGGAATCATTATGCCTGTATGTACGCATGTCACGCATTCGGGAAGTCTTCGAAAATTGCGAAACATGTAGACATGTACAGTATTTTCATTAATCTCAAGGGTGATCTCGATCGATTGTTATGTGCGTATTTTGATATTGAAAGTGATGAGGAAAATACGTTCCGTAAACGTTTTTACAACATACCCATTACGCATGTATTTTACAATAATCACACCATCCAAGATCCCCCCAAACCTGGAAAACGTTTCAAAAAATATTTTGAAGAATACGAGCAAGTATACATCACTACATTCTTGTCGAGATTCAAAGAGTATTTGGAAAATGTCGAAGCATTCATTGGTGACATACCATATGAAACACGATCAGGTATGGTTCGTGATGTTCGAAAAAGAATTCGCACTACTATAAAACTCGCTCACAAGAAGATGCTGAAAATTGATTTAAAAGAACATGTCGTATGTTAAGTAAGTATGTATGAGATTTACACTGATGGGAGTTGTTTGGGGAATCCTGGACGTGGTGGTTGGGGTGTGGTGGGTGAAGACTTTAAACTCAGTGCTGGACAGTCTGATACCACAAATAACCAGATGGAGATGACTGCGATTCTCAAAGCCCTCGAAGAATGTTTGAAGAGGGATATCCAAGAAGTGTGTATATTTACAGATAGTCAATATGTAAAGAACGGTATTAGCTCATGGATTATAAACTGGAAAAGAAATGATTGGGTAACTTCCACTGGTACACCCGTAAAAAATAAAGAGTTATGGATTGCTATTGATGAAGTGCGTAATAAACTTAAACTTGTTAACTGGAAATGGGTAAAAGCACATAACGGAGATCCTAAAAATGAAGAAGTCGACCAATTAGCCTATAAAGCTGCCGGGGGAATCGTTAAAACGAAGACTACCAGTAAAACGAAAGAGTCGAAATTCTACAGTGTCGTTAGAGGACATATTCCTGGTATTTATACTGTATGGGGTGAGGCTAAGACACAAATTGATGGGTACCCATGTGCGATCTACAAGTCTTTTAAAACACAAGTAGAGGCCGAGGAATATATGAATACACCAGTAAAAGAAAGTATTTATTTGAATGTTCCTTTTAGTGATAAAGAGCGCGTTAAATCATTGGGTGCAAAATGGGACCCCGCGGAAAAAAAGTGGTGGGTATCGGAAATGAAACCAGAACTTGAAATGTATCTTCCAGGGTAACCATGAATAATTTATACTTGTAAAATAGACTATACCATGAGTGGCGACCCATGTGAATGGTGTGAAAAACAAGAAAAACTGCTTATAAAATGGGCTGAAAAGGCGGCTGGATATCGCTGGCTCCACAATCACGCACGTCTATTCTATAAGAAGCAGAACGACTGGTTAGCGTACCCTAGTATAATTATAGCCAGTATTACAGGAGTAGGTGGGTTTGCTGTGTTAAACCCTAGTGGAAATGATGGAGTTTCAGATGAAACCAAAAATAACATTATGATAATTCAATACTTTTTTGCATTCCTAAACGTTCTAGCGGGGATACTTACATCTATCAGTAAATTTAGTCAAAGTTTAAGTCTTTCGGAAGCACACTCTGCACAGTGCATACAATGGTCTAAGCTCTATAGAAGCATTGACATGGAACTTTCTCTTGATGTTAAACACCGTGATAACGTGGTTGAATTCATTATGAAATGTAGGGAAGATTACGACAAACTTCTCGACGATTCACCCGATATACCAGCTATTACTATTCAAGCTTTCTTGGTCCAGTTCCCCGATAAAGAGAATAAACCGGATGTCTGTAACGGATTGAGTATCCTCGTACACGATGATGCAGCTTCTATAGGTTCATCTAAGCGTGCAGTGTCTAGATGGTTGGGTGCTTTGTCGGGTGTTAATACGCGACGAAGAAGTCGAGAGTTACCGAGAACAACCAGTGGACTCGTAAATGAAATAGAAAATGTTTAAAATTCATCATCGAACTCAATCACATTAGAATCATCATCCATCTTACTATAGTCACCCACCCTCTTTTCAAAGAAGTTCGTCTTACCATCGAGTGAAATATTTTCCATGAAATCAAAAGGATTCTTGGAGTTCCAAATCACGGGATGACCGACTTGTTTTAAAAGTCGATCCGATACATATTCGATATACTCGGACATTTTTTCAGAATTCATACCGATAAGACTACATGGGAGAGCATCCAATATGAAACTCTTTTCAATTTCAACTGCTTCCTTAATGATACCATGTATAGTTTCCGTGGAAAGTTTATGTCTAAACATATTGAAGAGTTCGACCGCAAACTCTTGGTGTAGACCTTCATCGCGACTAATAAGTTCATTACTGAAACAGAGACCAGGGAGAAGCCCACGCTTCTTTAGCCAGTAGATGGCACAGAATGACCCAGAGAAGAAGATACCCTCTACACAAGCGAAAGCGAAGAGTCGTTCCGTGAAGGGTCGGGACTTGTCAAACCATTTCATGGCCCAACTCGCTTTACGCTCTATACAAGGGATTGTCTGTATCGCTTGGAATAACTGTTTCTTTTCGGCCGAATCCTTGATATATTTATCGATCAGTTTAGAATAGGTCTCCCCATGTACCATCTCGTTATGGGATTGGTACGCATAAAAGGACCGTGCTTCGGGGGATTGTATCTCATCAGCAAAGTTGTTGTTAATATTTTCAAACACAATTCCATCAGAGCCGGCGAAGAATGCTAATATATATTTGATGAACGTTTGTTCGTTCTCCGTTAAATTTTTCCAGTCTTCCATGTCCTTCGAAAAGTCGATCTCTTCAGCAGTCCAATTGGACATTTGTGCCTTTTTGTAGAGATCCCAGAGGTTTTGGTGTTTGAGTGGGAAAATAGTAAAACGGTCCAACGTCGGTTCTAACAGTGGTTCATACTCTTCTTCTAGGAACTGTTGAAATTCAAAGTAGTTACCTATATGACGATCGTTCACGAATATTTGAGGATAGGAATCAAACGTACCATCACATAACTTTTTCAGTTCGTCTCGATCCATATTGGTTTTTTCATAGTCGAAACCTTCGGATGCACACATCTTTACCGCCGCATCACATAAACCACATCCATCCTTTGAATAAATCTGAACTCTCATCTGTGTTATTTACCCTGATTATATTTTGTCCGAAAACTCTAAGTATGATCTCGCGCGGAAGTATTTTCCAGGACGATATTGTCAGATTGCTTGTAGATGAAGATGGATTGGAGGAACAGATGTACGCCATTGTCGGTATGAATACGGGGAATACGTTAGGTGTCAAGTATCTATCACCGACGAACAAAATATATAAATCAGCATGTGTCTACCAGTTGGAGACTGGAGATCTCAACCCAGCCCCATTTGAGAGTATTTGTGAACATTACCTAAGTGGGACCAAGTTTACTGATATCGGAATGAAATTAGTTGGTGAGAACATGTACAGTCTACACGAAGAGATAGATGTTGAAGATAATGACAGTGACATTTACGAAGACCACGACGACTCCGATACTGACTCTGAAATGGCGGACTTCATTGTCCCCGACGATGGGGATGTCGTAGAAGCTCCACCAGGACAGGATATTGTCGATAGGGAATGGAACAATTGGGAACCCTCTACGTTGGGTGCTAAGAGTTACAAGGACACTATAGACACGATCGAACGATACGCAAGAAGTTTATAACCTAAGTGCGTTAATTTTGAGTGATTTATTAATGTATATCAAGTATAATGGAATTAGTTACTATATGGAATCAACTCGATGCTCTCATCGATACGAAAAAAGAAATAAAACTGGATACTACAAATAAGAATATATGTGGTGAATGCGACGGAATAAAAGTGATCACACCTGAAGGACTACCAGTGTGTTCATCATGTGGTCTCGTAGAAGATCGTTTTATCGACGAGTCTCCCGAATGGACCAGTGGTGTAAGTGAAGATGGAAAGGTGAATGATCCATCGCGATGTGGGAACCCCAATTCAAATCCTGAACTGTTTTCGCAAGCATGGGGTAAAGGAACGATCATGGCGACAACCTATTCGTCAAAGTATGAGATCAAACGCATGGCGAAAATTAATTTTCACATGTCGATGAATCATAAGGATCGGTCCTTATTTCATGCATACAAAGGTATCGATGAAGCGTGTCATACACTTCCAGACTCGATACTCAAGGATGCGAAGATGATGTACAAGAAATTTGATGATGGTAAATTAACCAGGGGTGCTGTACGTACAGGTATCAAGGGTAATTGTGTATTATATGCGTGTAGATTGGCGAAGGTGCCGAGGACTACGAAAGAAATTGCCGACATGTTTGGAATTCAAGGGAAGGATATCAGTCGTACAACACAGATTTTCAAAGAAACTATTATGGGGAAGACGGAGAAGAACTATATGACAAAACCCTGTGACGTTGTACATCGGTTACTTGGGAATTTCAATATAGGACAGAATTACCGTCCCATATGTAATAAGATCTGTAGCGAGATTGAAGGGTGTATCGAACTCATGAGTAAAACACCGAACAGTATCGCATCTGCTGTGATACTCATAGCACTTAAAGGTGTATACACGAAGGGTGATATATGTTCAACATGTAGTGTTTCTATACCCACTGTAAACAAGATTGAAATTATCATTAGAAAGCACTTAGAGGTGAAAGGTGTTATATTATAAAATGGTGAAAGTATTTCTTTCAACTCCATGCTATGGGGGGCTATGTTTAGATAAATATATGACTAGTATAATTAAACTTCAACTTCTTCTCATTAATAAAAATATTCAACTCATGCTCGATACGACCGAAAACGAATCATTAGTACATCGAGCTCGTAATGTATCTGTTGGCCGTTTCATGCAAAAGACTGATGCTGACTTTTTCATGTTCATTGATGCTGATATTGATTTTGACCCAGAATCTGTTGTCAAACTTCTCGAATCTACACATGATATCGCTGTCGGGTGTTACCCAAAGAAGGTTGTGATGTGGGATCAAGCCGCAGATGCTGTGAAGAATGGTGATGAGCGAGACATGGCGATGCTTTCGTCTAGTCTTGTTGTAAATGTTGGTTCTGCTAGACGAAGTGTCGAAAATGGTTTTGTAGAAGTTCTTGATGGACCAACTGGATTCATGTTAATCAAGAGATCTGTATTCGAGCGTATGCATGAGCATTACAATGAACTTTGGTGTAAAAATGATCACCAGAATCGAGATTTTGATGACTATTGTGCCGTATTCGATTGTATGATTGACCCCGACAGTAAGAGGTATCTCTCTGAAGATTATGCATTCTGTCGACGATGGCAAAAGATAGGTGGTAAGATCCATGCTCACATCCATACAACACTTGGTCACATAGGTAATTTACCTTTTACCGGATGCCTAAACGATAGGCTTAAGGTTTAAAATTCTTTATTTATAAATGAAGTTCGCAACTATCATTGTTACTCGATCAAAGTCTTGTCATGTCAAAACACTTCATACAATTCTTCGTATGAATATCGAATGTATTCGTAATGGACATCAGAATGAAATAACATTTGTAAATGATGACCCATATGCAAAGGCGAAAATGATTGAGAATCATCTACCCACAAGTGATCGGATTCTCTTTGTTGATTTTGGTATCAGTATCGACCCTGATAGTATCATCGAACTACTTAAACCACATGAAGATGTTGGGTGCCTTGTTTTACCAGGAGTGAAAGAAGGTATCGATTGGGTCATGTTCAAGGAAAAGGTACATAATAATATTGATGAACCTGTACACCAGATGGGTCTCAATTTCGATACGACGATTGATCAAGAACTTTCAAAAGACTTATATACTGTGAAGGAAACATCAGCTCGTGCGTGGATCATGAACTGTAAAGCCGTATCTGATACACTTCAATCATCAAAGAATGATAAAAGATTTGGTGTTGCGACGATTCCTCCTCGGATGGATATGATGTTTTTTAAATTTAAGGAAGTTGGTATTAAAATTATTGCGTATACAGCAGCTAAGTTGACGATGACATATGGTCATGAATGTGTCAGTAGTCTTCTCAATTCCGCAGGTGTTAAAACAGCCTAAAGTTATAAAACCTTAGACTACTATGAATCAGTACGTCAAGAATTTCATCCTCAAGACGTGGGGTGTGAAGGATAGATTTCCTGGCCCCCAACCTATATCCATCGAATTCAAGCATTTTCCCATATTACGAAGCAATCAGTATGTCGTATGTGAAAAGACTGATGGTGTTCGTCACATGATGGTTGCAATCATGTACGAAGGGAAGAAACACTGTGTGTTCGTCAACAGAAACTTTCAAATGTTTTCTGTTCCACTCCACTGTAAAAGTTCCGTTTTCGATGGAACGATTTTAGATGGTGAGTTATACGGAGATACATTTCTTGTCTATGATACGGTCATGATTGAGGGAACTGTTGTGGGACATCTAGATTTTATCAGCCGTCTCGGTCATGCAGAAAAAGTTATCAAGGGTCTCATAAGTATGAAGTCGGATCGTGTCAAGGTGAAACTCAAGAAATTCCATGTGATGAAAGAATTTAAAACTTTCATGAACGACTATCTACCGACAGTCAAGGAGTCTGTGGATGGATTAATATTCACACCAGTGAATGAACAAGTTCGTATGGGAACACATGAGACAATGTTCAAATGGAAACCCAAAGAAAAAAACACGATCGACTTCTTAGCCAAAGTGGATGCTCGAGGTGTTTGGCGTTTGTATGTCCAAGAGAAGGGTAAATTGTATCTTGAAGGTGAAATTCCACCCGACAAGGCGGATGATATCCCGATATTGGAGAATGGAGCAATCCTTGAATGTATGTATATGGAACGCGACACACCCATGTGGTGGAAACCACTTTTGAAACGTGAAGATAAGGACTACCCCAATAATAGAAGAACCTTTTATAGGACACTCGTCAATATCACTGAAGATATCAAGATGACTGATTTTTTAAGATGTATATAAGTAAATAATGTGGAGCCATGATAGGAACCTGTTGTAATGTAACCACATCGTCATCATTACAATACCATGTATCGTCACTTTTCGTAAATGCGACATAATGTCCACCTCTCTGAACACCCATATGAATCGCAGATGCCACGAGTTCATATTCATGTGTATCAATTGTGAGATGTTCAATCACTCCAAACATACCCCTCTTGTCAAAGGATATCATCAATACATTTGGATACTCTGAGAAGAGACACCTCGTCGTCGCCACATGATGGACCTTACCATCATCATCCTCGTAATCACTCAATGTATTCCACTTCACACTGTGCATCATCATTTCCTCTAACGTATTTGAGGTAGTACACAAAATATGAACACTAAATAATTCTTCATGATTCTTTTTACCACCTGGCCATATCGTTTCCTGTACCTTTTTCCCGTAGAAATTGGATTTTATGTCCGGTACTGACTGTTCGAGTATATCGATACAACAAAGGATTGCTTCCTGAACATCGTGTTGTTGCCCAACAATAAACCTTGGAAACTTTTTTACAAATTCTTCGAGAAGATCATTCACATTGAAGGTTGCTTTGATAGTATCATCCCAATACTTTCTGACGAACTCTGAAAAAAGTTTCGTAAAGGAACATGTTCCATCATACCCTTTCATCATGAAATACTCTCTCACAATAGGCACATGGAGGAGACATTGAAGGGTTGTATTGAAATAGCATGTATTTCCATTATTGAGTATCCCTTTCATTACAATTTTCGCATAAAAAACACTTAAGAGGAATACGCGATACTTAAATTGTAAGTAAAAATGAATACCGAAATCGTCTACAAGAAGATTCACAAACTATTCGAACAGCATCAGAATGATCCACATGTTGAAGTTGAAATGCGTCTTGGGAAGTTCAATGGTAAATTATTCGATACCAATGTTGGGAAGGATACATTCGATAAGGTCTACCGTGCCTTGGTAAAATATCAAGCATGGGAAAAAATATACACCACACAAGAAGAAGTGTTTTATCGAGACCGAGACAATATTCGTATGTCGATCGATCAGAACACGGGTGATCAGAAGATTGTACAGAAAACCAGTGTTCATAAAGAAGATTTCAAGAAAATTAAGGGCGTACCTTACGATGTGAGAGTTGCTTTCAGTAAAGAAATTCCCATGGATATTGACGATTTCGGTGACATGGATCGGAAGCGTTCCAAGCATCGCCAGTCCTTCGTTCGCAAAAACCTTTCTATCGATCTGACAATGTCGACTGGTGATGCGATAGACATGGATGCGGAGGACATGACGGAGTATCAAGTTGAGTTTGAAATCATCGCCCCTCCTGATGTAAAATCCAAAAATGAATTGTTGAACATTGTACAGAAAGTAAATGATCTATTGAAGGTATTTTAGATAAGCCATTTTAGTACGAGTAAAATGGTATACCCAATTGTTGTAATTAAATTAAAGTCCCGCTGGGTGATCAAAAGAACCTGTCACATCGAGACCCTGTAGTTCAAACCCCGAATCAACGAGTTCAATCTGTTCTTCTTCCATATCTGGGAGAGGGAGAGGGGCGTCCCGCATAGGAACTGGTACCACATTCGCCTCAACTTCCACCTGTTTCACTTTCATGGGAGGAGCTTCCTTCTTGAGGTACATGATACCCCACACGATCAACATGAACACGACGGTGTGCAAGAGAAGGCCACCGAATTTGGGGCAGCCGTTGGGTCCAGCAACCCACTGCCCGAGAAGGCGACGCATAAGAATAAAAGTTTGGGGGTTGGCGACAACGAAGAAAATCAACGCAGACATCATCGAGATGAGAAACTTCTCCCGAGCCTTGCCACCATTGCACCCACATCCGCAGTCTTTAAAGATACCCATTTGTTTTACCTGGAGAAAAAAAATATACTTAAAGTTTTTGATCATATAGAATATACAACAACCCACTATGTCGCTTGCCATCCAAAAATTTTCCGAATTCAATGCCAGCAACGTTTCCTTCTCCAAACTTCGTAAGAACAAGAATGGGGGGAAAGCTGTCTATCTCAACAGTAGCGACAACAAAAAAGTATTCGTCCAACTCCCTTTCATGCGTTCCCCCTACGGTCTAAGTGCCTACACTGATGAGGCTACTGGGCGTACGAGTTATTCGTTAGATATCTCTTTCGATGCCGATAACGCAGAATCTGCACAATTCCTCGAATCCATGGCTGCACTCGATGATATCGTTGTAAACATGGTTGCCGATAACTCGAAGGAATGGCTCGGTAAAAAGTTCAACGTCGCCGTCTTGAAGGAGGCTCTTTACAAACCCATCGTCCGCCCTGGCAAAGAGCAGTACCCTGCGACCATGAAGCTTAAGATCCTCACCAAGAGTGATGGGTCTTTTGTTCCTGAAGCGTATAACATGCAACGCGAATCCGTGTCTCTTGACACGATCGAAAAGGGTCAGAAGGTACTTGCCATCATCGACCTCAACCAGATCTGGTTCATCGATAACAAGTTTGGTGTGACGATCCGTTTACAACAAGTACTTCTCGAACAGTCTGAGAAGCTTCCTTCGTTCGCCTTCCAGGGTCTAGACCTCCCAGGTGCGAATGATGCACAAGATGACATAGAGATGGAAGAAGAGTGTGAAGTTGACGAATAATAAAATATCATTTTAGAATAGATGAAAGACATTCTTGCTATAACTACTTTATTTGGAATCATTTACGGATCATTGGAACCTGAACATTTTGGTTTCGAGGGTGTCCTTGATCCATTCTATTTCTCGTTCACGACAATGAGTACCGTTGGGTACGGTGATTATAGTCCCAAGACGAACCTTGCCAAGGTATTGGTGATGTGTCAAAACGCGATACTGCTGAGTAAATTTGTAGCATGATTAAAAACCCATTGATAAGAAGATTCCATCTTCTCTTGAATGTAATAAAATCTGTATATAAATTAACTATGAATACCCTTGAGAGTAATCTCAAACAGTTCTTGAGGGGTAAGAAGGCATGTTCTCCAGGTGACTATTTGAAACTCCCACACTGGCCCAATGGACGAATGATCCCTGGTAAGGGTAAAATGCTTGGTCAGGGTCTATACGGTAAAGTGTACAGAGGAAGTGTCAACAATAATGGGCGTCGATATGTCGCGTACAAAGAGATCGATACCAGACGGAATAATTTGGGCATGGCCAATTTCGAATTTAACGTCGCGAAAAAATTGAAGGGATATGGCGTACCTGATATGTATCTCTACAAGAAGTGTGAAGGTATAGATATTCTCTATCTCGAGTATATCAAGGGTGGTGAATTAGAGAAATGGTGGAAGACCACCCCTTCGTTGGAGGCGAAGAAATCAGCAATGGTACAGATTTTATACAACTTGTACAGAATCAGACAGAAGTTTCCAGGATTTAGACACCACGATCTTCATGGTGGTAACATATTGATTCGTCCCGTACCGGTCAAGAATATCACTATCAGATTACCTACTAAAACGTATACGATTTCCAACGGAGGGGTTGAAGCTGTCATGATTGATTTTGGGTTATCCACTTTCCCTCGAATGTCGAACCCTATGATTGACGATGGTTCATACGAGCATGTAGCAATCTCTAAAAAGTCTCACCCACTCTACGATCTTCACCTCTTCATGAATACTGTTTTTAAATTCGTGGAGCAACCAAAAAACAAAGAAGATCGTCAGGTACACAATTTCATCAAGTCTCTCATCCCCGATGGGTATCGTGGTATGGAAAATACCTATGTGACCTTTTACCGTCTCGGAAAGGACTTCAACGAACAACACAACAAGGTCCTCCCTAGTTTCCAGAAAGTTTTGAGTAGTTCATTCTTCACTGGTGAGACACGTGTTGAAAGGGTACTACCAAAGCCTATAAAGAGAGCTGTGATCCTTAAACCTAAACCTAAACCGAAATCACCTGTAAACCAGAAGAATGCCATGGCTCGTGCCATTGCTGTCATGAAGGGTAAGACTGTCCAAACTCGAAAGAGACCGGGAGTTCCCGTTATCGCCGCGAAGCCGAAGAGTCCAGTCGTGCTACCGCGGGTATATAAGTTCACTAATAGAACCGGTAAAGATCGTGTCTACAAATCAAAGGCATGGTATGAAAAGGCATTGGCTAAAAATAAATCTACACAATAAGTAAACAATGCTCGCGTTCGTCATTCTCATTATGGTGAATGCCTACATTTTGATGAAAACGGGTGAATCTCCTGCTATTCAGGCGGCACCCGGTGAGAAAGGTTGGACTATTTTCGGGACCATGGGGTGTGGTTGGACTCGAAAACAACTGGAACACATGAAGAAGGTCAAAAAACCTTTCACATTTGTGGACTGTGATCAAGGGGGCTGCGACGGTGTCGATGCGTTCCCCATGACTGTTGACCCCGAGGGTGAAAAACACGTTGGGTACAAGGAGTTTTAACAACCACGAAGTACCATCAACGCAATGGAGAGAAGAAACGCCTCAAGCATGGTTTTGATGGGTTTCAGGACTGTGATGTGCTTCACCAGTGATTCATTCCAGAGGAATCGAAGAATAAACGTACTGAGAAGTGTGATGAATATATACAACATCACGAGTTTCACACGTTCTTCGGTCGTCTTGGCGGCAGCAATGTCACGGATCATTTATAATATACTAACATAATATAAATGAGTCGTCGTCCACCACCCCTTAGTGGGTCGGAACCCACGTTTACGAATAAGTACTGGGGTACTTCAATAGGTATAGGTAACAATAACTGTTACGCCTACGCCGTGGGAGACTATGAGAAATATCGTCATCAAAAGAGTGTTCCTGGTGATAAAAGTGGTCGTTCGAGATGGTATCACTCTTACACGAACTGTAAGAGTTTACCTCAGCGTGTCGTCTCCGATAACCCTAAAAAGGTATACGTCGTCAAGGGGAATACGAGATGTAAAACGGGGTACTATAAGGTAATGATGTTTGTGACCGGTAAAAACAAAAAGTCACCCTTCAATAATGGTGACTTCCATTTTTACAAACAGCATGGCCTGGTAGAATATCGACCAACGACTGGGGATACGAAAACGAGTATCGCTAAATTTTTTAAGGTATCGACGCGTAAAATACCGACAGTAGTCGTCGGTAAATTGATGAAAATCCGCGTTGGTGTGTTCAGTCATAAACGTGGTTGGGCGACAGGTCCATTACTAAAAGATGCGAAGGGTCAAGTCATTAAGGATCCTAGGAAGGCGAGTAGAAATTATGGGGGTTTAAATTACAACACCTATTGTAGTTCATTCTGTGTGAAGAACAAGGGGATCAATGTCGGCAAGACTCGAGCCAATATCCAAAAGAAGAGCATCTAAATCTAGAACATCCTCCACATCAAATGATATATCAAATATATCCATCACATTGAATATCATATCCTCATTCATCGATATGACATTTGATGTTGTGTTATAATTATTCTCGACTGTCAAGGTCACCTTGAAATTGGACACATCGAATACCTTTCGACATGTTGGGCATGTATTTTTACCCTGATCTTTCCAGCGTTGTAAACAGTCTGAGTGAAACACGTGACCACACCGAATTGGTGGATTATTTCGAGTCGGTCTAACATCAGATAGACATATAGAACACGTCGACATTTCCCTTGTTTAAGCAATTAAACTTTTTTTAATATATACCCGCAACCTTGAGAAGAGGCTTGTCACATCGCTGACATTGACCATCGGCGGCAACCGTCTGTTCGTTGGTGACCATGTCGATGAGTTCGGGACCCTTGCTCTGGAGGAGTTGCCGGTACTTGTAGTTGTCGACGTAGTCGACTCCGTTGTTCGTCATGATGTAATTGTTCAAAAGACGGGAAGATGTGTTTATGGTGAAACATCTCCCATCGGCCATACCAAGTCGTTGAGACATTTAGTATAAAATTAGAAATTAATTTTGTTGTTGACAATTGTATTTGTCCACGGATGAAACTCTTTTTTCTTTAGTTCCTGAATCAGGTCCTGACATTTGTATCCCATGAAAACATCAAATACATCGGTGACCTGAGTTGGTGACACCCTGATGTTTGCACAATCGTTGATGTGGTGATTGATAATGTTATACGCGAATGCAATTTCTTTTAGTGTCTCGGCACCGGTGATAATGATTTTTCCTGTACTGAATATACTCGTAGTGATACGTTTCATATCTTCTGCTGGTTTAAACTTAATCTTAACAGCCGAGTATCGATCGGGTTCGAATGACACCTCGAATAAATCACTATATGCCTCAAAATGTTGAGCCGTAAGGTGAAGGTTAAGATTGTAGTTGAGACTGAAATTGGAATTGATCATCACGACTCTGAATGTATCCGGTGACAGTTTCTGCTCAATACATAAAACATCTGCGAATAGCATATTTAAACGGGTAACAACACGTTGACAATCAAAGAGATCGGAACACCCTGCAACCTGAATACTTCCATTGGGGAAAATCTTGATGGACTTGGTACTGTAGGTGTCCATATAGGTTAGAGTGACTTGGTTGTAAAATGTCGTAGATGTCTTGAGTGTCCACGGAAAGGGCATCTTTGACTGGAAGTCACGCATCTTATCATCTGGCTCAGCAAATAAAGCTTTAATCCCCTCGATATCAATCTTTACTTCTTCGCTAAAGCCAGAAATCATGGTGATGGTCGTGATCTTTACCCAAGAAGGCATCTTATCGGATGGAAATGTTTTCCTGAACTCATCGAGTGTCAGTAAGTAAGAAAACGTATTATTTGCAACCGGATGATACATGATGAATACAAAGTGTATAAAGTGTACATACTTAGGTTAAAGATTTCAGTACTTTATATTTTATGACTTCTATCCTTAAATCTGCACACGTCGTTCATGATGTAGATGAAGACCGCTCATACATTGAAATCTTATATTCTAAATATATCGGCGATGAAGGATATAAAACATTCGTCGATTACTTAAATGCTAAACCAATTGGTGAATGGACGAAGATCGTCTCACGTACACAATGTGTTCGTTATGAAAAATTCATCGATACCATGATCGAGAAGAATCTCGAAACGCAACAGAAGATGGCGAGTATCATGCATGAAAATATATTGAACTATATGTTCAAGAATATTAACACACAGATCAGACTCATGAACAGTGTCAAAATTCTGGATCCCACATTTACGCCACCTTTTATTAATAAGAGATGCTCTTGGCAGAGAGAGTTTGTGAATACTTTCTGCAAAGATATCTTACCGGATATCATCGAACGTTGTACGAATAGTTACCGTCTCGAACGATTTTTCAACGTCTTAAAATTAATAGAAATAGAAGCATGAGTACTGCTACTATCAGCATCCATCTAGGAAACACCCTCTTCTGTCCACGAACCTTTTCCACTAAAATCTTATTCTTTTTATAATCTGTAAATCCCGTGTCTATATTCCTCTGTGGGTGTAAGGGTTTAGACACTGGACACATCGAATCTTTTGTTGGGCCACTGAATGGTATACCGTGAGAATACAAAGAACCATCTTCATAGATCTCAAATTGGGCATCTTCCTCTACAGGTTCCTTGAAGGCCGAAAACTTCTCAACTCGACGCACTGTGCCTGGGCCTGAATGCACAAAGGGGTTGAGCCGATTCATTGAAGCTTCATCATCAAGCATACGTACACTCATATTGTTACTATCACATATTATAATTTTTTGTCTTGACCTTTTGTTTATGTTCCACCCACATCTTGTCTAAATCAACATTGAGCATATGTGCCAGTTGGAATAAATAACTGAAGACGTCCCCCATTTCCATCATCACATCCGTGCCACGCTCCTTTTTCAGATTCATTTTTTTGTATTTCTTTTTATACTGACGGATAGCCGACGCGAGTTCACCAAATTCTTCGGTGAGTAACAACCATACAGTGTCGACATTTACTTTGTCCCATCCCTTGGCCTTGCATACTTTTTCCGTCTCACACTTATAGTAGTTCAGGCTCATACTTACTGTATTAGTGAAAGTCAACTTTAATACACTTTAAGAGTATACTCATCATAATAGTATGACGGGTAAGCGATATGCCGATTTATTTTGTGGTCTAGGAGCCTTCCATACAGCATTCGATCGACTTGACCAGGGGTATGAATGTGTATTTGCATGTGACGTTGATGAACGAGTTAGAAGAATCTACAAAGAGAATCATGGGATTACACCACATGGTGACATCAATACGATTGACACAGAAGTCATGCCAGACTTTGATATTCTATGTGCGGGATTTCCGTGTCAGCCATTCAGTATCGCAGGTAAAAAGGAAGGTTTCAATGATAAAGATAAGGGTAATTTATTTTACAAGATATTAGACATAGTCGATCGTAAATCACCACAAAAGATAATTCTAGAAAATGTGAAAAATTTACATACTATACATGACGGTGAAACATTTAGAATCATCATAGCATCCCTCGAAAAACGCGGATATAAAGTATCCTACAAGGTATTAGACGCCAAAAATTATGGTTCTCCACAGTCAAGACAACGCATCTATATCATATGTGACAAGGATACACTGTATACTTTTAGATCGGTCAATAAACCAATCACGCCTGTGTCGAGTATTATCGATCACACTGTGGACAAGTTCTTCGACTATGAAGATAAATATATACTTGAACCCACAAAGGGACGCATGAAATATAAACTCATCAATAAGAAAACGGGAAAAGGTGGGCGTCAAGGTGAACGGGTCTATTCGATCGATGATTATGGACCGACTATATGTGCGTCATCTGGTGGTCCTGGTTCTAAGACAGGTTTATACGAAATTGATGGGAAGATTAGAAAACTTTCCATCAAAGAGGCACTTCAAATGTCTGGTTTTAGTCCAGACTATCGTTACCAACCAAAGGATAACATGTTGTTTTATATCGGCAACAGTATTGTTGTTACTGTTCTAGAGGAATTGTTATGGGATATATGATATCTAGGAGAGAAGGAACAATTTTGAATTGAACATCATTTGCACTTTTCCGCCCCCCATCACCACCCTTCCGTTGGATGGTGAACGAGGGTCCAAGCTCAACGACAGTCCTTGATTTCCTGATGGCAAAGTCATATTGCATCAGTGAATCAACAACATTCTCCATGGATGCAAACATGATCTTCTTACGTTTGGTATCCCGCTTATCCCACTCGGTTATACATAAGATATCAGGCTTCGTCCCATGACCGAGTAATGCATGCTCGACGAGTATCCGCTTGTTTTTATTCAGGGGTTCGAGTATATCGGGATTGAAAAGTTTTTTTTCCTCGCATCGCTCCTTGAGTAGGTTTGAAATACATTCCAAGTCGGGAAGTGTGGTTACCAGGTTGTCGACCGTTCCTCTCGATATTTGTTGAAACTGACCAGCCTTACTCTTTTTTACTTGGATACCTATGTCACCATTCGTCAGATCTATCTTACTTCGTCTGTCTTCATTTATTCGAAAGGTATTCCCTATATATGACGCAACCCATTGTTCTTCATTATAGCCCCTCTTGGCGGTACTCGCGTTTGGTCGTTTCTGTGAAAGATACACTAGATTCAATGCACCCTGCAATACATCCATGTTTTACATACCGATCTGGTTAGACTTAGGTATCTTTTTTCCCATTGTACTCGTGTTAACAGGGCGATCCATTGGTCGAGCCGTTGATTCTATATCCTGTATGTATCCAATATACTGGGAGACACCTGTTTGGATCTGAGCCATGGCAGTCTGGATGACAATACCAT
>Ga0302127_10000363_pt1 | contig 24294 bp, 24 predicted proteins | sample CB4_SCM_MG_FD_204452 | JGI IMG/M metagenome (GOLD analysis project Ga0302127, IMG submission 204452) | Marine microbial communities from Western Arctic Ocean, Canada - CB4_SCM | ecosystem: Environmental > Aquatic > Marine > Oceanic | place: Canada: Western Arctic Ocean | collected 2017-09-24
ACACTATAATTTATTCCATTGACGAAAATAAATTAGCAAATGATGTTTCTGTAAATGATATATGTTTAAACAATTATGTTTTTAAAATAAAATTACCTTCAGGTAATTGGAGTATATCTGAAATTAATGCTTTACTTGCAGAAACCAGCGGTAATTATTATAGTCAAGAAAAAAATGTATCCATGAATGTAAAAGCATATAAAACATCCGGTTCTTTAACTGATATTAGCAATGTGCCATCTACAAATATTAGGACAGACGGATTAAAACCAAGAAATACACATTTTAATAAATATGTTCCTTTTACTGCCCTTTATATTAATAATAAACCTTCACTAATAACGTCGTTTGATTATCAAATACATGATATATCTGGGTATAGACAACCCAATAATATTTATACGTTTTACGATAAAAGTACTTTCTTAGAATATTTCTTTGACCCTAGTTATCTTGTTCCTTATGATTCATCAGGTAACGAAATCAGTGGCGGTATTATACCAGATAATTTTATATCGTATAATTGGAATTATCCTACAAGTTACAATAATATCAAACGTTTGGGAAGTAACGTAATAAGTCATCAGACAAGAGGAGATACTGATATTTCTAATAACCACTATCAAAATATTTTATTTAATTTAAAAATGGATTCCTTCAATCTATATGCCATTTACGACCCTTCGACCAATATTAGCGATGGTTATGATATTAGTTTAGGAAATAATATACCTTACGATAAAGAAACCTTTGTATATGACCATTATAAACGTTACGATAATGATGCTAATAAATTTATCAATTATGAAGACTTAATTCCTGACCTTTCAACCAATATGCCGCGATATGAGATATCCAATAATTGTGTTCCTATATTAGATACATCTATCAACGATAATTCTAAATGTAAGGGATTATATTTGAATGATATCAGTATCAACACACTACTAACAAATATTGAAAAAAAAATTTACATTAATTATTATAAAGACTTAATTAAGGATTATAGTAATAATTATATCTTAAAATACAACATATCTAATTCTACATTATTTTTTGATACTGATGTCGTTTTTAAAACTCCAATAAACATTATTCCTGACACCGATCTAATATTTAGAGATTATGACTTCACATACTATGACAAACCAAATAATTTTAACGAATACGAAGATTATTACAATAATAATTCAAATTATAACACTACAGCAATATATGCAAATTATCTAGATTCTTATAAAATAGAAGCGGGAAATATTTACAATCTTTCTGACGACAGAGAAAAACACAACGAAAACGATTTAAGTAACTGCATTCAAACCGTCAATAAAATCAAACCATATAAATACTATAAAACTATTAAACCTTATATTGAAAATATAACTCTAAACGTTAATAACCTACCAAATGATGCGAAAATAGAAACTGGATATATCGCACAAGATATATCCGCCATTCATGAACTTACACACCTTGTAAATGACGATAAAGATATTCTTAGTTTAAATTATACAGGGGTTCAACCATACCTTACAGGTGCATTAAAAGAATTAAATACAAAAATAAAATCCAATGATACTATTATTAACGATTTAAAAGACAGAATAAATATTCTTAAAAATAATATATAAGGTTATAATATATATGTCATTTAAATTAGGTGGAAATATTACGGGAGTATCTGGTGTTAAAATCTCTAATACAACCAACGAATTTAGCTTTTCTACGGAAAAAAAAATTGTAAGTAAATCATTCCCTACAACATCTAAACACAATGGTAAATTTATAATGACTAATAATTTTGCTCAAACACCGTTCCGTCTTGTCATGAATGCTGGCGACCCAGATTTAAAAATAAGAGGTGGTACACGCCCGTCCGCTTCGGGAAAATCCGCAAATTTTGTGTACGATTCATCTGATTACACACGTTTTAAAAAACTACAAACAAGAAACAGAAATTACAACGATAGCGCGTTATAATTTTTATTATACTAATATATATATGCCTGGAAATAATCTAACTTCAACTAACACCGCATTGCATGGTAACATGTTTTCAATATATAAAAATTATAGTAATAAGAATTCTGGTGGTGGGTCGTTTGGAAAATACCAGAATTCAAGCAGTTATACTAATTTAAAAAAAATTAATGCTATTAAAGAAAATGTTCAAAATAAAACTAATTACAGTGATGGAGGCAATGTTAATACAGTTAAATCCCATATAGGAAGAATGCGGAGTTTAGGCACAATTACTCCAAAAAAATTTAACAATTAAAATATTTATATTTATCATATGATTGATACAAATATGAATAAATATTTAGTAGAATTTGTTGGTACTTTATTTTTCATTTACATTATATTGGCGGTTGGACAACCACTCGCCATTGGTGCCGCACTCGTAATCGCTATATTAATTGGAGGAAAAATATCTGGTGGTAACTTTAACCCGGCAGTAACAATAGCAATGACCGTTGCCGGAAAATCTGATCAAAAAGACATGTTGCCTTACATACTAGCACAGGTATCCGGTGGTCTTCTTGCACTCGAATTGTATAAACACACGTTTTAATACGATATATTATTTAATACGATATAATATTTAATACGATATAAAATTTTTATTGTATTAAATATTTATAATGGATATTAACTGGAAAATCATTGAAACATATTTTAAAGATAATCCTGATCACTTAATTAATCATCATCTCACATCATACAACGAGTTTTTTAATAAAGAAATCTTCAATGTCTTTAAACAAAAAAATCCAATCAAAATTATGAAACAACCAATAACAACTAAAACCAAATCAAACGAACATAAATACAAATGTAATATTTATTTAGCAGGTAAAGAGGGCAATAAAATATATTATGGAAAACCAATAGTATATGACGAGAATAATTCACATTATATGTATCCAAATGAAGCACGATTAAGAAATATGTCATACGGATTCTCAATACACATTGATGTAGATGTGGAATTCGAAATAATGAATGATGACGAAACTTTTGAAACACAAAACGTCAGTTTAAATAACATATTTCTCGGAAGATTCCCAATTATGTTAAATTCCGACCTTTGTGTCTTAAAAACATTATCTCGTGATGTTAAATTTAACATGGGTGAATGCAAAAACGACCACGGTGGATATTTTATTATCGATGGAAAAGAAAAATCCATAATATGTCAAGAAAAATTTGCAGATAATATGCTTTATATTAGGGATAAGTATAGCGATATATATAGTCATACTGCGGAAATTCGTTCTGTTTCAGAAGACTCGTCAAAACCCGTTAGAACAAGTGCCGTCAGAATAGTTGCACCTTCAACAACACTCACAAACAATCAGTTTGTTGTCGTTATTCCAAACGTTAGAAAACCAATTCCGTTATTCATATTAATGAGAGCATTAGGTGTAATATCTGACAAAAAAATTATTGAATTTTGTATACTTGATATCAATGCCAACTCTGATTTAATAGAACTGTTTGTACCTTCCATACATGATGCATCCAAAATCTTTTCAAGAGAATTAGCCATTAGATATATTGCTACTTTCACAAAAGGTAAAACCGTTCCACACGTATTAGAAATATTATCTGATTACTTCTTGCCTCATATAGGAGTAGACAATTTTATAGATAAAGCATATTTTGTTGGATACATGACATATAAATTAATAAAAGTATTCACAGGAACAGAAAAACCTACAGATAGAGATAACTTTAAATACAAACGAGTTGAACTTACAGGCAAACTTATATCTGATCTATTTAAAGAATATTATACTTTACAGCAAAAACATATATATTTAAAAATAGATAAAGAATACTATTACCATGAAGGTGTTTATGAAAACAATTTTCAAAATCTTATATTAAATAATTATCAAGAGTATTTTAAAGAAAGAATACTTGAAAATGGATTTAAAAAAGCGTTTAAAGGAAATTGGGGTGCCACCGAACATACAAAAAAAATTGGTCTCGTACAAGATCTTAACCGTCTTTCATTTAATTCCTTCATATCTCAACTTAGAAAAATTAGTTTACCATTAGATTCAAGTGCAAAGGTTATAGGACCTAGATTACTACACGGTTCTCAATGGGGTATTATAGATCCCGTCGACACCCCTGATGGCGGTAATGTAGGGTTACATAAACATTTATCTATATCCGCACTTATCACCGATGGATATTCAAAGTATAAACTTATACCAATATTAAGAAAATTAAAAATGTCCTTCCTACAGGAATGTGCACCTAATCAAATATATAATCTTACTAAAATTATGATTAATGGTGATTGGTGTGGGTTAACTGATGATCCTTTTAAAATAGTAAACATTTTAAGATTCTATAAAAAATTAGCTGTAATTCCAATATACACTAGTATATCATGGGATATTAAAGAAAAAATTGTTTATATTTATACAGACTCAGGTAGACTTGCTAGACCTATTTTCTACATTGAAAACGACAAACCATCTTACGATAATCCTTCCTTTATTGAAAAAATTAAAAATGAAACCATCACTTGGGAAAATATCGTTTCTGGCTTAAATACAAAACACCTAGAATATTCTACACAAAATAATAATGTATACACTCTTCAAGAACTCTATAAAACTAGTTCACCCAATACCGAGGATGCAAGCATTCTTAATAAAAATAAAGCTATTGTTGAATATATAGATAGTGCAGAGTCTGAAACAGCATTTATAACCACAAATGCTTCAAAAATGGAAAAACGACATACTCATATTGAAATACATCCATCGTTAATATTTGGAGTTATGGGGAACCAGGTTATATTTCCTGAAAATAACCAACTTCCTCGGGACCTTTTCTCATGTGGTCAAAGCAAGCAAGCCGTTTCCGTATATCATTCTAATTATCAAAACCGAATTGATAAAATGGGGGTTGTATTAAATTATGGACAAATTCCTTTAATTAAGAGCAAGTATCTTAAACACATAAATAACGAACAACATCCTAATGGTGTCAATGCTATAGTAGCTATTATGTGTTATACTGGATATAATACCGAAGATGCCGTCCTCTTTAATCAAGCATCATTACAAAGAGGAATTTTTAATACTACTTATTTCAATTCTTATGAGGCACGCGAGGAAAGCACTAAAGTAGCCGGTTCAAATATTGACGTTAAATTTGCTAATATTGAAAATAAATTAAATGTACTTAATCTTAAACCTGGTTACGATTATAGTCATCTTGATGAATATGGGCTTATTAAAGAAAACACTAAACTTGACGACAAAATTATTCTAATTGGAAAGACATTGTCTGATATAACAGATCCAAATAAAGCAGTGGATTCTTCTATTTCACCTAAAAAAGGGCAACTTGGATATGTTGATAAAACATTCATGACCGAAAGTGAAGAAGGTTTCAGAATCGCAAAAGTAAGAATACGTGAAGAAAGAATACCAGCAATAGGTGATAAATTTTGCAGTCGTTGCGGTCAAAAAGGAACAATCGGATTAATTATACCAGAATCTGATATGCCTTTTACCGCAGACGGACTACGGCCCGATATGATAATTAATCCTCACGCATTACCGTCTAGAATGACCATTGGACAACTTGTAGAAACGATCATGGGGAAAGCTCATCTAGAAATAGGAGGATTTGGTTCATGCACGGCTTTCAGCAATGAAGGTAATAAAAGCGAGATGTATGGAAATATATTATCTAATTATGGTTATCATTCTAGTGGAACTGAACTTTTATATAATGGTATGACTGGTGCACAGATAACAAGCGAAATATTTATGGGACCGACCTACTATATGCGACTAAAACACATGGTTAAAGATAAAATTAATTATAGAGCTAAAGGTCCTCGTTCGAAACTTACAAGACAAACCGTAGGCGGACGTGCCAACGATGGTGGATTAAGAATAGGAGAAATGGAACGAGATGGAGTTTTGGCCCATGGAATGTCCAAATTTCTTAACGATTCTTTAATGGTTAGAGGTGATGAATATTATGTCACAATATGTAATAAATCCGGATTATTAGCAATTTATAATAAAGAACAAAATATATATTTAAGTCCAGCAGTTGATGGACCTATTAATTTTACACAAAATAAAGAAGGAAATTATAATGTTGATATGACTTCTAAAAACGGTAAATCTTTTTCCATTGTAAGAGTACCATATTCCTTCAAATTACTTATACACGAATTGACTACAATGAACATTCAAATAAGAATAATCACCTCCGATAATATTGAGCAAATTGCTCATATGTCTTACTCAAACAATATTAATAAACTTTTGCAAACTTCCGAACCTAACATAACCAATACTATTAGAAAGCTCGTTAGAACAAACCGCGACAAAGAATTTAAATTCACCCTTAAACCTGAAACAACAGAATATACTGTAATTGGTCAACCTCTTGCTGCTGCCATGCCTGCTGCCATGCCTGCGGCCATGCCTGCTACCATGCCTGCGGCCATGCCTGCTACCATGCCTGCTGCCATGCCTGCTACCATGCCTGCTACCATGCCTGCTACCATGCCTGCTATGATTAAGCCATTATTGCAAGATTTATCCGTGCAACAAAAAGTTAAATTTGTCGAAGACGAATCCAATAGCGATTGGGTAATTACAGGTATCGACGATGAGGATATTATTTTACGTTCTACATTTACAAATGAATTTACATTAACAAGTGTAGATGAAATAAGAATAGCGCCACCTCCAACAGAAGATTCTCCACCTTACAGACCTAATACTCCAACAGAAGATTCTCCACCTTACAGACCTAATACTCCAACAGAAGATTCTCCGCCTTACAGACCGAATACTCCAACAGAAGATTCTCCACCTTACAGACCTAATACTCCAACAGAAGATTCTCCACCTTACAGACCTAATACTCCAACAGAAGAATTAAAAGAATTTGAAATATTATTACCAACAGAAGAATATAAAAGTATAGAAACAGAACAAGATAAATCTGAACAAGATAAATCTGAACAAGATAAATCTGGTGAAGAACGCAAACAAATAAATTATAATTGAAATTGATTTAATATTAATTAAAGTATATATATATATATAATGACCTCTACAACCGAAACGATTCAAAAGATTTATACATCTAGAAACAACCTAATAGATATATTGCAAGAAAGGAACTTTAATGTAAGTGAATATAATGAATTTAGTATTAATGAAATTAATATTATGGTAACTAATAATCAGTTAGACTTGTTACTCGAAAATACTTCTAATTCACAGAAAATTTTCGTAAAATATTATTTAGGAAAATCTTTGCGACCCAACAATATTAATGATATTGTAGACGACATATATAATTTAGAAGTTATATTAAGTAAAAACGATGAATTACTTATTATAGTTAAAGATGACATCAATGATTCCATAAAATCTACACTTATTCAAATATGGAATGAACATAAAATTTACATCTCTATTATAAGCATTAAAAGATTACAATTTAATATTCTTAAACATACACTAGTACCAAAACATTACGTGGTTACCGATGACGAAAAAACCACAATTAAAGAAGAATATAATATTACAAATGATTCTAAATTTCCAGAAATTAGTCGTTTTGATCCAGTAGCAATAACAATAGGGTTGAAACCAGGACAACTTTGTGAAATTGTAAGACCAAGCAATACAGCCATTACTAGTAAATACTACAGATTATGTTATAACAAATAATAATCACTTTTTATATACATGTCGAACGCCGATAATATAAATGAAGCTAATGGGTTCCGCCTGGTGAATGAAAAAAGTCCGTATCTCATATTAAATTACAAGAATAATGGTTCTGTTCCAACATCATACGTTTTTGATAACTCGGCGCGGTTGCATGAATGGATATCTTATGTAGGGACTAGTGAGGATTATATAGGGACTAGTGAGGATGCGGGTTGTATGCCGCTTGGACTGTGGAATGATGTTTCAGGTGAATCGCAGAATACAGCAGAAGGGAAAGACCCAGACTATGTGAAATTTGACAAGAGTCTTTCCAGAAATTGCGAGTATACAATTAATGGTACAGATGATTCATTTGATACAATTGATATGTATGAATATTTTAATGAACATTTAAAAACTTATAAAAAATATCTTTGTGATAAATTACCAAATAAAATTTATCTTAATGATGAGATAAAAGAAATTTGTGAAGAAACATGCAACAATGAAAAATTTGTTTATACTGAGGGAGAGAGTACTTATGATTGGGAATGGAATCCACAAGACACAGACGATTTCTCAATTGCCCAAGAAAAATGGGAAACTTATAAAAAAAATTTAAATAATGATTCTAAAGAACAACAGCTTAAATATGATAAAAAACTTCAATACAATAGTAAAAAATTTGAAATATATTCATTACTTATAGTTATACCAATTTTTTTATTCATACTGAAAAAATATTAATCGTATAATATAGTATATGGAATATACTAATGATTATAATAAACACAATAATTATATCAAAACATGTGAAAAATACGATAGTTATATTGATGATGACATAAATTTATACAATTTAAAAAATAAACTATATAATTTATCGCATAAAAACAATGATTACGATTATTATACTGGTTTGATAGACTTGAATAGAAATATTAATAACGTATTTAGTGAAATTAGCGATAATTTATATAGTAAGAAAATTTACACTATGGAAGATGAAAAACTCAAAAATAGATGCAAAGCAAACATAGCTAAAAAACAAATTGAATTATATACGGATTTTAAACGCACAACAGATTTACAGACGGAGCTGGCGAAAACTGCCCATAGATCATTAGTAACCGAACTAGCAGACAGAAAAGATATAGAAGCAAGTCTTCATAAAAATAGATTATATATGTATTTAATCTTGGTAGCTATCATTGTATTATTGGCCGTATTCTTAATAATTTATCTTTAGATAAAGTATATGGAAGAATATGATGAAAAATTATATAAACACTTAATTGCCGAATCCGACGGTTCCACCGCCCTCCGTGACGAGGGGGTCCTTCGTACCAATTATTTACGTAACAAGGACAGTTCAAAAACACGTTCTACAAATTATATATGGATGATGATCTACTTACTAATTATTATTGTTTTATTACTATTAGCATTTATTACTAAATAAACATTTATAAAATAAATTTATTATGTTATTATATAAATGTATGATTCCTGGGTTGAAGAATTAGAAGATAACACAAGAAGAATGGCTGAAATTAATAGGTATTATGAATTAAAATATAACGCATATAAGAATATTGGTATTGAAGTCTTAATAGTATTAATTGTTATTATAATTGTTAATATTTTAGGAAATTTTATACCAGAAGAATACACTATTTTTGTAAATATTATATTAGCAATAGGAATAATATGTAGAACTGCCTTAAATCTATACGATATCTTTATACGTTCAAATAGAAATTTTGAAGAATATAAATTTAGTGACCCTAATAAGGATTATGACCGCCGCGTCTATGACAATGACCCACCGACGGTAAAATACGATGGAAATTGGCTAGGCATTAAAGGGGCGATCAGCAAGTCCACATCTTTCGATATGGCCTAATAATGACACGCGGACGAGAGCTTACGGTACAATGTTTACATTTGACTTTCAAAATCCTTTTATACAAATAATATATTTCTATTAAAATAATATATTATTTTAATATATATAATAAGATGATAATAATAAAAAATAAGGTATTATTTATGTTTATTTTATTTACGCTAATAATTTTTGTAACGTCATTTAAAAAACTTGTAGAAAGTTCAATTGACTACACCACTATACCTGTTATCGATCACAACATGTATCAACAAATTTCTACAACTAAGTCCGCTGCCGCTAGTCCTAAATGTCTTTCACTTAATTGTAACCGTCCGGTGAACGTTAATTTTAATGTAAATCAAAATGATAACACATATGATAATAATAATGGCGACCTTGCGGCTTATTGTTGCCAGGCTTGCAGAGACAGTGGAGGTCTTAATCACGTGGATAATTGTAATTATAGTGGTGAGAGTTACAATACAACTATAGAACCTATGACTGGTTCAGGTTTGACTGACTCGTGTGATGGCATAATTGACAATGGAAACAATGTATGTTATAGCACAGAAGATAATGGAAAAATGTTGAATAATGGTGACGAAGACCCATCATCCCGGGGTGCTAGTTCGTTTTATAACTGTTTTAAAGATCCACAGTGTGCAAAATATATGAATAAAATTAATATGTCTTCATATTTAGAGTTTGAACCTCGGAACAACGCAGCCCAGTCCGAGAATTCAGATTGGGAAAAAAATATAACTACTATGCTCAGTTTTAATCATTTTAGGGTACATGACGTTGACGATATAGATGGGGCATCGGACGGTGGGGTTTTAGATAATAATTTCTGCAAGAAACTATGCATCAAAGCGAGTGATACCGTACCGCCCGATTTGAGTGACGACCCGACGGAGGACAACATAGCGTACGATACATGGGTTGAATTGCATCAACGTTTAGAAAGCGGTGACGACGAGGTGCGTCGGGCGGCTGAAGGTGAAAAGTCTAATGCAATATGGAGACAAAAAATGTTGTGCAATGATTGCCGCTCTTTGGGGACCAACAAAGACGAGTACGGTATTCATAATTTGACCATCGATCCTAATTATCGTAGAGTGCCGTGCCGCGCCGGCGCACAATATGAAAACACAAAACAAATTCAAGATCAACAAAGTATTATCAAAACAGATCTCAGTGGTGAGTACGTATACGATCGGTTTAATCAAAACTACCAGGGTGATGGTAAAGATATAAAACTTGTTGATGATGATATAACAATAGCAGAAAACATAAGAAACGGCAAACTCTGGAACGCTGATAGTAGAGACACCAACGACCTTCAGTTTGGATGTAGATTAACTTGTGCATATGAGATGAATGATAAATGTTTCAGTAATAATCCAGATAATAATGAGATAAATACTATTAAAACTCAGTGTAGAGAAGCCTGCGACAAACGACTTCCGGCTTGGGTATATTACCCGACTAAGATAGGTGCAGGCGAGGAACTTATGGATAGTGGTAATAATTGGTTGGAATCAAATGAACCAGACCAACTTAATTGGGGTGACTGGGGTAAAATATTTTCACCTGGCGTCTAATATCCTTGTTAAACATAAATTATTTATATTTATTAATATTTATATTTATTAATATTTATATTTATTATATGTGCGATCCAGATTATAAAGTTCAGTTTGCAAAACATTGGAAAGAGATTGATAAAATTAAGAGTTATGACAGTTATGACCCCTTTACAATATTTCTTGATAACTTTTTAACTGATAGAGGATTCAATAATGATGTTAATCAAAGAAAATCTTTTTATTATGATAGTGTAAATAATAATTTGGATAATTATATCTATATTATAAAAATAGTTTATTTTGTATTACTTGCTGTATTCGTAATAAAAAATATTATTATTAATAATAAATACAATGATAATAAATTATGGGCAATGGTATTTGTAATAGCTATATATCCTTTTACCACAACTTATATGGAAACGCTTTATAATTATATAATAGGTTATATCTCAAACGTCATTCCGCAAAATGTATACGATACCTTATAAACCTTCATGGGTCATCTTCATTATCAAACTCGCCCTCATCATCTAACGATATGCCCAACCATCCAATTCCCTTCTGGAATTTACCAAATTTACTATTCATAAAGTCAAACAATCCTTTACCATTAGGAGGTGCACCGCCATAATTCAATTTCCACCATTGATTAAAATTATCTTTCAATTCTGTTTGTGTCTCAATTTTACTATTCTCCGTAATCTTAATATTATCTCTAATATATTCTGCAAAATGATCTTGTGTTTCTCTATAGAGTTGTGACTTGGCACAAACAATATCACAATCTATTACCTCCCCTTTGGTTTGTAATGCCTTATTAACAAGCATAGCCATAAATACACATTTCCACTCTTCAAATTTAGTTTCAATATGTTTATCCACCTTAAATTGATAAGGTTTTTCATTATCATTATCTACCGGATTTTCTGTAAATAATGAGATAAAATCGCATACACGAATTCTCCTCCACGTACCATCATCGTTACTTTTGATATCAAACAATTGATTCACGCATGCCACCAATTTAAACTGAGGTACGAATGTAACCGTATCTTTAAATAATGCTCTGCCTTGAATCGGATCTCCACCTGTGATTTCTTTCATAATGCCCTCATTGATTGAATCACCCAACGATGGTTCCTGCATAACCGCATAACGTACACCCATTAATTGAACGATCTCAGATGAGGTACTACCAATACTATTACGTTTTTGCGTGATTAGTGTGATTGGAACGGTTGCTTTGTAATCTCCCAAAACAAGTGACATAAATTCTACTAACTTACTTTTACCATTTCTTCCGCGACCCGTATAAATATTAAATGTTTGATTGCTGTTCATACCTAGCAAAGTTGATGCAAGATGCTGCCACATATATTCACGTAATTCATGGTTAGGAAACAATTGATGCATAAATGTAGTGATTTCATCTATTTTTACCTTATCTCTTTCTTCATCCAAAGGAATATAATCTATATTCGTACATTTGGACGTATAATCCTCAGGTATTCCATTCCTAAAATTACCTTCATCAAAATCCATTACACCATTATTAAAACACAATATATAATTTTTACTATCAAGCAAGTTTAAAAAGTCTTTCACATAAAACAAATCTCTTGCCTCTCTCATTGTGCTATTCTTTTTGTCTGTTTTTTTAAACGAGAGTGCTACCTCAATCATCGCTTTCGCCTTCTTCTTTAGAGTATCGTATTCAGGCGACTCTTGATCCATGTGGCACAATTTTGCACTATTTTCCCGACTTCTCAACATAAAAAGTTCAAATATATCTGTAGATATATAATTTCTCAATGTCACAGCAGAATCTATTTCAAACCATCTTTGTTGCTTATATTCATACCAAATATTATTTTTAATGCTTACACAAATAAATCTATCTTTATACCATTGATACAAAACATTTGCCTTATCGTAGTCGGATTTAGTTTCTACCGTTTCATCTATATAATATTTTATGTGTTGTCTTTTTTTATCTTCGTATGCGATCGAGGCATCTTGTTTAGCCCAAAAATAGATAGATTTATCTGTTAACGCGTCGTCATTTATAACACCAAAAGTTGCCCACATTCTCCACAAATCTACCGCATTCGCCCAGTTAAAATCGCTGGATTGAGAACTGAATTTTAACCAGGTTATATACAATTTAAAATCTGTATTACGAAGAGCCCATCCTACACGAATCCATTTATCATAACTGCCAGGACCCCAATACTTTTTAGGCAATATAAGTGTGTAGTCATGGATTTCTTTTAATTTATAATCCTTTGGATTATTGACACAATCTAAATGAAGTTTTTCCAACGCATGGTCCAACTTTTCTTCTGATGATATCTCAGCATAATTAATCAACGCATTTTGGTTAGATACCTTTAATATCTTAGGTTTTTTTACTTTTTTTTCTTGATTTTCATATTCTTTTCGTACCTCGTCTTTCATTTCACACAATTCATATTTATATTGAACGGATAGTTCATTCAATTTATTATCATAATCAAATTTAGTAATGTCTAACATTTTAATACTCCACTCGTCAATATTACCATTATATTGACATTCATAATGATATGTTAATTGATACGCTTCATGGTTAGGTTTCCGAGAACCATACAACTGCCAATTCGTCGTTGAATGACTCACACCTTCATCTATAACCGAGGACCAATCATTTATTAATACCTCATCCAAGTCTTCGCATACATTTGCTATCTGTTTTAATACTTTATTTCTCAAAATTACTTTTAATGACTTATTTATAGAAACACCAATTAAAATATGAATACCATCTTTTGTAACATCTAACGTATCATTTACTGATGGTTTTTCAAAAACATAAATGTTTAATATCTCAGGCAGTTTTACTATCTCATTTAATTGCGAAATATATAAATCAACTATATTATCTATGTCTGTCTCTGTATGTTGACGCTCGTCAATTTCCTGATTATAGCGAAAATCTAAATCTATTGCAACCACACCATCAGGATCCTGTTTTTCAGTTAAATATTCACATTTACTCTTTATTGCCTTATTATAAAGTTTATAAAATATAGGTTTATCTTTTTCTAATATCTCATACGAACCACCTGTAATATTATCTGTTTTACTACCAATCCTTGTATGTGTAATTTTACTTTTATCTTTTACACGATGTTTACGTAGGAAATCAGACAAGTCTGAATAAATGGTTGTCATTGCTTATAATATAAGAAGTAAATAATTTTCATATCAATTTTATTTATCTATAATACAATATAAATATAATTATATGTATATCCTTATGGATAATGTAGCAATTGTATCTAAGGAAACATTCAAAAGAATTGTAAAAGATGTAAAAGACATAACAAAAGAACCCTTAACAGAACAAAACATATTTTATCAACACGATGAAACTAATATTCTAAAAGGAAATGCTATGATAATTGGTGCAAAAGATACATGCTATCATAACGGATTCTTTTTTTTTGAATTTAATTTTCCTTACAATTATCCGTGGGCACCACCAAAGGTATTGTACAATACTAATGATGGTACAACTAGGTTCAATCCTAATCTATATAGAGATGGTAAGGTGTGTTTATCTGTACTTAATACATGGAAGGGAGAACCATGGTCTTCTTGTCAAACCATTAAGTCTATTTTATTAATACTGCAAACAGTATTAAACAATGAACCATTATTAAATGAACCGGGTATTTCTAAAGAACACTACGATTTTAATTCTTATAATGAATTTATAAAATTTAAGACCTACGAATATGCACTTTTTAATCAATATATCAAAGATAATAACCAATTTGAAATATTTAGAAATGATATGAAAAATTATGTTATAAATAACAAAAATAACATTATAGAAGAACTTAAACAACTAAATACTTATATTAAAAAAAAATATAATACTTATAATCCAGTTATTAAAGTAAGAATTTATTGCCTTGAAACCGTCATTAATTACGAAACATTAATTCAAAAAGAAAAATATTTAATTTAAAATTGAATTAAATTAAATATTTATTACTATAAATATACATAATGAACTTTTGTAGTAATTGCAACAATATGCTTTTTATTAAACTATCAACCGAAGAATCTAATACACTTGTCAACTATTGTAGAAATTGCGGGAATCAAGAACCCACATCCGCAGAGAACCTTTGTGTATTTAAAAATAATGTACAAAAAAATGACACGAAATATCAAAATTTTATTAACGAATTTACTAAACTTGATCCTACACTGCCTCGTATAACCACTATTAAATGTCCTAATAATGAATGTCCATCTCATAATGATGAAGGTAAACATGAAATAATTTATGTAAGATACGACGATAATAAACTTAAATATGTATATTTATGTTGTACCTGTGATCATATTTGGAAAATTAATTAATTTAATATCTCCAAATCACATAATTTCCAATATTCCATACCGCCATTGGGTATAGGTCTTTTTACTATAAAAGGTAGTTTTTTTTGCTTTATTTCTATTTGTGCTATTAAATATCCATCTAATACTTCTTTGTCTACTTTTACAAATGGTTGTGCACCCTCGTTTATTTGTTTTGCTCTTACACCTAGTATTCTTGTATATTCATATTTTGTCAATATAGGAAGCGTTTTATGTAATTCATCTACAATAATACCATCCTTGTCTCTTGTAACACTACTCAATGAACGAACTTCGTCGTAATTAATACTAATTTCTTGTGGATGGTATTGTTCCAGATAATTTACTTTCAAATCATTATCAAACTTATTTAAATAATCTATTTCGTCTTCTAGATTATTATCCTCATCGTATTCCTCCTCATCGTAACTCATCGAATCAATGTTTACACCTATAGGTTTTATATTTTCATCATCAACATCTTCTTCCTCGTCTTCTGCATCTTCTTCATCTTCGTCATCATCTACGTCGTCATCCACATCCAAGTCAGTATCGTCATCGGCATCTTCAATAACGTCTTCGTTCTCTTCATTATCAAGTTCGTTTATTTCTTTAGATTCTTCCATTTAATAATTATAGATATAATTATTTTTAATTCAATTTATTTAGCATTTCCATCTATTACCGCAATCAATACATTGAACATATGTTGTCATTGGTTCATCTGCTGAACGAGTTTGCAACTGATAATAACTACATTTATTTGATCTACATTTACGACATGTAAAATTATCGGTTGTCGCGGTTATTGTACCATTAAATTTACTATCATCCCTTTTTCTCTTTTTCTCCAGAAGTTCAATCCATAATTCAGGACACATCTCTAAATGTGTCATAAATCCTATCTCGTGTGCTTTAATGTCATTACTTTTAACTCTAGACAATAAATCTTTGTTGTTATTTAAATTTAAATAAACATTTCTCAATGTAGAAATATATATTTCTACAAAATATATATTATCCCATTTCTTTACTACCTTAAGTGTGTTTGCTTGTTTCAATGATGCGTTAAATATTCCCTTTTCTAAATTTCTGGTTATTTTATTATTATTAATTATTTTATTTAATTCGTTAGTTATTTTACTTCTAAATAATTCGGGTTTATATATTTTAGACATATTACTAGTTATAATAACATATATTTATATGTTATCAATTTATAATTCATCATCTGAATATTCATATTCCTCTTCATCTAATTCAGAATCATAATTATATAAGTCATTTTCATGATCTTCTACAACAAAACCATCTTTAAGATAACCATTAACTGTTTTATATTCATTAGAAATATTTGCTAACTCGTCTATTTCCAAATTGTCTTTATTTGCTGTATCCACCAAATCTTCAAATCCTCCATACAATTTGTTAGATATTACCAACCATTCCTCTTTGCATAAATCTATCAAATTGTTATCTTTATCTTTACTCACTAATGCTACATTTCCAAAATATAAATCATTGTCAACAGGTGGTGGCATTTCATATTTATTTTCCATTTTATGTTTTCCGTCTATCTTACCATACAATTCTATATGATATTTAGTTTTTTTTATATCTATATTCCACGTATTTCTTAACTCAAATCCTGCCTCTTTTCTATAATTACATTTTTTATATAAATCATTTATGATTAATTTCTTTACATCAATATCTGTAATTTCACCCGTTTTATCTACTATTACTATTTTTACCATTGATAACAAACTATAATAAGAGTTTAAATAGTTTACAATTATTTATTTAATTGATATGAAATTATACTTCAAAAATATTGAAATCAAAAATATAATTAAAAATGAATTACTTAAGACAACGATAACTAATAATTCTATGTTTTATTCTAACGAAGGCATATTTACTATCGTAAAGGACAAAATATACCGTATTGAATATATTAATGATGAAATTATTAATTATAAAAATTTTTTAAATGATATGGATGTTATATTAGACAATACCCTTATAAATAAAGAAAGAGTATTTCAATTACCTAATAAACATCACCCATACATTTATAAAGAATACGTCATTAAAACCGCTAACAATGCTGAAATTGCTTTAGTAATAGAAGAAACAAATGAGATTATAAGCGATCATTACTTCTTATTAAATAATAACGATATACACAATCAGTTTATTAAAGATGATATAATTAAGTTATTATCATATATTAACTAATATTTAATTATATTAATATGATCATTATTAAAACCGTTATTTTATCTTTCACTTTTATTTTCTTATTTCATAATTTATACCTATTTTTTAAAGATAATTTGACTGTTCCAAAAGTTAATGATTTAGTCACCACCACCGACAAAAAATACAATGATATTCTCAATATCATTAATAACGATCATGATACAATGCCTACAAAATTAACTCATGATATAAATACTGATGAGATGAAAAATGAAATGAAAAATGAAATGAAAAATGAATTAAAAGATTATATTAAAAATATCTCTCTAAATAATTCATCGTCTAATGATACAACCAACATTATTTAGGTATATATACCTCTTTCAATATTTCTATTTTATGTTTTACATCTATTTCTTCATAAACTTTATGCGATAAAATCATATATTCTTCAATTAAATTATCATTGTCTTCCCAACCTGGATGAATATCTTCCCATTCCTTTATTAACTTTATATACTTGTGTTGTAAATGTTTATCACTTTTATTAATAAGAATTTTTACCTTATTGTCGTCTTTTTCCCATTCTTCAGCATTTTTTATACACAATTTACGTCTTTTTTGATCTAAACAATGTATAGGTCTTTTATAAACTCCTAATTCGTTAATCTTATTACAAACAGCACTTGTTATGCTCTTTGTAATAGTTGTATTTGTTAATTCATGTAAATTACTTAGCCCAAACTCTATAGAATTTATAAATTCTGTCCAATTAATTGCATCCTTACATTCTTCATTCAAAAACATATTTAAATTAAATGTATTATTTGTAGTATTTCCTATCTTTGGTATCAATACAGATATCTGCTTGTTCTGTTCTACTATTATATTATGTAATTCCTTATTCTTATCTAACATATCTATTAACATTTTATCCTTTTCTCTTGAACATATATGAGTAGATTTTGTATCTATTTTTTTGCATTTCGACAAATGTCTCGATAACCCGGACCTGTATTTATAACATATTTGACAATAATTACAAATAAATGTACTTTTGGGGTTTTTTGGGGTTTTTTTGGGGTTTTTGTTATCCATTTCTTGGCGTAGATGTTTTAGCGTGTCACAGTGTCTTTTATAGTCCTTAAAATTGACACTTTTAAAGTCACAGATTTCACATGTGTAAATTTTTGGGGTTTTTTTGTTATCCAAATTATCCATTTGTTATCCATTGAGAAAATATTCTTATATCATAAATTTTTTAATAAAAAAAATTATGGTACCAATATATATATATTGGTTTTTATGTCTAGAGCATAATGCTCACAACACCTTTTTCTCAAATTTTTCTAATTCTTATCATTAATTTTCTATTTTGGACAAATATATTTGTCCATTTTGTATATTTTACTTTTTAAAATTAGAAAACTACAGAATATATATATGTTACTGACTAACCTAAAATACTCTATTTTTTTATATTCTATACATTGAATATCTATGTGTATATAGCAAATTTCATGCTCCCTACATAAAAATCCTGGAAAAGAAAAACCTTAATTTCATAGAAAAATATTAAACATAGAAAAATATTAAACATAGAAACATAGAAATATATATAATAGAATGATAAACTATAGCATATTGGGAGCATTACCCGAATTAGAACTTCCTTATGAATATATTACACATAAGGAGGCTCGTAGCGAATTTTACACGGCAATCCCATTTGGGAAAAAGTATCTAGTTTGGTTTACATATATAGGAAACAATAATGTTTGTATAACCATGGAAATAAACATAAAAAATATAAGAATATACAATTTGAGCACAGAACCGGAAGTGTGTAGTTTTAATTCGGAGTTATCATACGGGACGATATTCTATGGAACTATCCAAAAAAGTAAATACAAAACATTCATTATTGAAAATATACTATATTACAAAGGTAATAAAATAGAGAATACAGATTTTATAGATAAACTTAGTTTATTTAAAACCATTTTTACAAATGACATATGTAACACACCATATTTAAATAAACAAATGGTGTTTAGTTTACCTGTTATGCATACTAATAAAGTGGAATTTAATAAGATTGTAAATAGATGTAATTACAATATTTACTGTATTCAAATGAGACCTTTATATGGGGAAACAGTAAATATAAATTATATAAATAAGAATAAGAAGTGTATATTCATAGTTAAACCAGTTATTAAATCTGATATTTATGAATTATATACTATAGAAAACAAATATACGGGGAATGCTTATATAAATACTTATAAAAAGAGTGTTTTTATGAATAGTATATTTAGGAAAATAAAAGAAAATATTAGATTAGATACAATAGAGGAAAGTGATTCCGATGATGAGTTTGAGAACATAAATATGGATAAATATATTATTAAAGAACAGGCAAAAATGCAATGTGAATATAATATAGAACACAAACAATGGATACCTATAAAATTGATGGATTAACACTCTAAATTAATAAGGCATTTGCCTTTTATTATTTGTTCATTATCTTCTTTCTCTTGATTATTGTAATCTATATTGTATTTGTTTTGTTTGTAAAATTTTAGGCGTTTTAACCATTGTTTTTTAAATAGATTATGACCATCAATTATATCAATAACCATAGGTCTCTCATGTTTTTCTCTCAATATACGTCCAACTGCTTGCGTAACATCTGTCTTAGGTGTAGCCATTATAAGAGTTGTTAACGTTTTTATGTCCAACGCCTCTTCAGCCATAGCATACGTCGCCAATATTATTTTTTTGGATTCAGATATTTTTAGATCTTTTTGTTTCATTCCACCAATATAATATCCAACAGATCCTATATTCCTGTTATTTATTGCGTTATAAATATAACTCAATAAGTTTTTATTATGCGCTAATATCATAATCTGTTCGTTCAGTTTATCTCCTACTACATCTTTTAAAATAGATAAAACAAATTCGGTTCTTGGATTATACTCGCAAATTTTTTTAATCATAATCGCATAATTAGGGGTTCCCTTATAATTAAGAACAGTGTCATTAAAATCCGCATCATCCGTAGAATAATGTATAGCTTTTACGACAACATTATCGATACTTTCTCTTTTATATTTACATGTTACCTCACCTATAAACATCTTGAATACTTTAGATAACCCATCTTTTCTTATCATTGTAGCTGATAATCCAAGCATATAAGGCGTCACAATTTGGAATAGTGAATTGCTGAAAACTTCGGCGGCTATATGATGTGTTTCATCTATTATTGTAAGTCCGAACTGGTCTATTATAGATTTAGGGTAAGTTTTTTTAGATAATGATTGTATCATTCCAATAACAATGTCTTTTTCATCGGTATCTATAAGCTGTCCTTGAATACGTCCTATCTTAGCACCAGGTAAAAATTGATTAATTCTTTCCACCCATTGTTCTAAAAGAAACTCTTTGTGCACCATTACGAGTGTTTTTTTCTTTAGTATAGAAATAATATATAATGCCATAACTGTTTTACCGCAACCACATCCTACTTCTAAAAGACCACCACCTACGCTATATGCTTTGTTTATATATGATTCAATAATAGGTTTTTGGAATTCCATTAAATTTCCTGTAAAATTTAATGAAATATCTTGTCCAGAATTGATCTTTATCTTGTTTGGTTTTCCATATAAAGATTCACCGAAAAATCGTGGAATGTACAATTTATCGTTTGATTCGCGATAAACAGGAAATTCAATAGATGAATTTATTGATGAATTAGGAACATAAGGTTTCACAGTAAGTTCCTTTCTTATATAGTTCTGTTCTTTTATAGATACTGAATCCTTGTAAATAGAATAACCCTTATTTCCTAGATATGTATTTGCCATTATTATATCTGTATTATGATATATTTTTATTTCAATTTTGAAAATATAATATTTATAATATTTATATGAAAATTTTTAATAAGAATTACGACATGAATGAAATATTGTTAGGATCATTTTTATTTGTTTTAATAGTAACGACCATGAATAAAAATATACATAAAGAACTAGAAAATGTTATAATGTCATTTCAAGGTATGTTTGTTTCATTATTATTTTTATTAGTGGTTTTCTTTAAATTTAATAGTGTGGTAGGTATATTATTAGTTATATTTTTATACTTGTTATTTTCTAAAATTAATCAAAAACCACCTGTAAAACCGTACACACATCAAAGTGTAAATAAACCAAAAAAAATTAACCAGTATAAGAAAAATAAAGATAAAAAATCATACAAATCATTAGAAGAAGAATTAGTACATACTATGTTACCCATTGCAAATGAAAACAATGTATCGCATCTTAAATATACGGCATCATCTAGCTCTTCAGAACTGTATTCGTCGGTTTAATAATGTTATTTAATATTATATTAAATACAATACAAGAACATATCCCAATAATAATACCAATTGTTATTTCAATAATTGGGAGGAACTTTCTTTTATAATGCATGTATGACGTACCTTTACGTTTGGACCCCATATCCTTGGCAAAACGATTTTCCATTTTTTTTAGTTCTTTATTTAAATTTAAATGAAAATTACTTTGTCTTTTTTTATTGCCGTAGGGATCCCTGCTGACAAATGTTTCATGCTCATGAGTTTGAATTGCATTATTAATTGATGTTGTGATTTGCTCTATAATATTATTGAATGTATATCCACTATTTAATTTTAATAAACTATCTTTATTCAGTTTAGTTAAAATTTCCTCTTCTGATGTATTTACAGGAGAACAATCTATAAAAATTGAATCGTCATCTACACCACCGACACTAGTATCTACATCGGCACTAGTATCTACACCGAGACCAATATCACTTCTCATTTTTGAGGTCAGCTTCTGTTTATTGTATTTTGTCCCGTTGAGGATCCTTTTGGTATTATTAAAATCCGCTTTCGCTGCATCGCGCTCGCTAGAAAGAAAATGTAAGTTTAAATATGGCTCCTCAACGCTAATTGTATAGGGCTGACCTTCCACAGAAGAATAGGTGCTCACGGTCAATAATTCAGAAGGGTAGTTCTCGGAATTATAAATCTGCAGCCCTCCCCTGCCGCATGCCGCGTATTCATCATAAGTATCGTTTTCGTTGCATAAATAATTTAAGCCGGTCAGTTGACCATCATCCATAAAATTACCATTCCAAAATAAGTCGGTTTTGTCCCACTTTACATGTTGTTCGGTATAGAATATTATTGTCGTATTGTCGTACGTCGCATCATCGTAATATACCTCATCCGCGTTTGTAATATTGTCCAATAATTCGCTTATGTCTATATTACGTGGGTCCAAAGCGGCAGAAACGTCCATACTCACCGACTCCACCTCATCCGCGCAACTAATACCCTCCCCGGCAAATAATGCCGGGGCAAATAATACCGGGGCGTCGTCGCTGTCGCTAGGTGAACTAAAGGAGCGAAATGGAATGACAATGATTAATTTTTCATAATTGTCGTTTACATGATGTATTTCTAATTGTCGTCTTTCAAAATAACAAGTATTCGGGGCGGCGCCAGTCTCCAGTAGCCAATCAGGTGGTATTTTATATAGAACAATAGGTTGATGAGGCAGATTACGATCTAATTTATATAGAACATCATTAAAATGTAACACATTTGTATTGTCAGCAGGAATATGATTAATATCTAATGAATTACCTAAATATGCATAATCATATATTAATTGCGGGTCATCCGCCACGACCGAATCATAGAGATCACCCGGATCGTCAAGAACTTCATATATTTTAGACATTATATAAATTCATTATAAAATAAATTATATTATATTATTCATTTATTTTATAATGAATAATATATAATGAAACTAACAAAAGGTAAAATAAATAGAATAATAAATAAAAAAAATATTTCTAAAAATATTAAAAATATAAAAAATAAAAGAATTAAAACTTGTAAAAATAATACTAAAATACATTTAGCTAATATAACATTAAAATGTTATAAATCGAAAAACACAAATAAAAAGTTATCGCCCTCGCATGTATTGGTCACCGAAGAGGAGGCAATCAACGCACATCGCGGTGGCGCGCCTCGACCAATAACGCCGATCAACCTATCCTCCAATTCGCGCCTGAAGGACTTGAAATTACGAGACAGAGAGGCCGCAGCGCGCGCCTCGAATAGAACCGCGGCGACCGCGGCGACTAAGAAGTCCGACAGGAATAGTTTACGGAACGCCGCGAACGCGCTCGTCGCGTCCGCGAGCGAGCACCTGACTTCTTCTTCGCGGACTCCGGTGTCGGTGACTCCGGCGACTCCGGCGGCGGCGGCTCCGGCTCCGGCGGCGGCTCCGGCGGCTCCGGCGGCTCCGGCGGCAGCGGCGAGGAGGAGACTGGAGTCGCCGCCACGAGCGAGCGCTCGCCCGGCGACGCAGAGTCGTAGTTTTTCTTCGCTGATGCGGGCGAA
>Ga0302127_10000366_pt1 | contig 24244 bp, 23 predicted proteins | sample CB4_SCM_MG_FD_204452 | JGI IMG/M metagenome (GOLD analysis project Ga0302127, IMG submission 204452) | Marine microbial communities from Western Arctic Ocean, Canada - CB4_SCM | ecosystem: Environmental > Aquatic > Marine > Oceanic | place: Canada: Western Arctic Ocean | collected 2017-09-24
TATCTCAAATTTCATACTGCCAGTCCGATGAACTTTTAAGGCATCAACACCCAGTGTCAGCAGGCGCTTTTGGTCGGCAACCGACTGGGTTGCGAATACCGATATCGAATCCAGTGCACTGCGAATCAGCGGCAGCACCATCCGGTAACCGCGGGCGGATTTTTCGGACAGTCGGACATTAGCCATAGCGACTTTGATATTCCGTTTGTTGCAGCGATTGATCAGGTTCGGCCAGATTTCGGTTTCCATCAGTACCAGCATTCGTGGCTGAATCTGATCGAGAAAGCGATCGACAGCGAATGGATAGTCATAGGGGATGTAGCGATGACAGACTTTGTCACCGAAGGTTGCGAACACGCGCTCTGCACCGGTTGGTGTCATCGTCGTGATTAAGACGCGTGGCGGTGGTACTAAGTTCAACATCTGTTGAACCAGTGGGGTTGCGGCGTTGGTTTCACCCACCGATACCGCATGCACCCATATATCGTATGGTCGTGACGGACGACCGCCGCCGCCAAAGCGTTCAGCGAGTCGGAATCGGTACGCCGGACTTCGCGCGATGCGCAACGCCAGACGAACTAGCAGCACAGGCAGTGCCAGCCATAACAGCGAGGTATAGAAAATTCTAGCCACGCCTGCTCAACTTAGGCAGGATTTGGTGTTGTTTCTTCGGCCAACCAGTCACGTGGCTTGAGAAAATCTTGTGTCAGGCTTTCCTCGGGGCTTCCGGGTTGCGGCTTGAAGTCATAACGCCAGGCCACACGGGGCGGCAGGGACATCAGTATCGACTCGGTACGCCCGCCGCTTTGCAGACCAAATAAGGTGCCGCGGTCATAGACCAGATTAAACTCGACATAGCGTCCACGGCGGTACAACTGAAAGTCCTTATGCTCGACTGTAAATGGGGTCGTTACTCGCTCTTGTACGATCGGCAGATAAGCCGGCAGGTAGTGATCGCCGATACTGCAGGTCAGGGCAAAGGCGTTGTCAAAACCGCCCTCGTTGTAGTCATCAAAAAAAAGCCCACCCACGCCGCGTTGCTCATCTCGATGTTTCAGATAGAAGTATTCATCGGCCCCGTGCTTGAATCGTTGGTACAGATCCGTACCAAATGGGGCACAGGCTGTTTGGGCCATGCGATGCCAATGCAACGTATCTGCGACGAAGCCGTAGGTCGGGGTCAGATCAAAGCCCCCACCAAACCACCAAGTCGGTTTGCCAGAGGTTTCGGTGCAGAAAAAACGCACGTTCATATGCGAGGTTGGAACGAAAGGGTTTTGTGGGTGCACCACCAGTGATACCCCCATCGCCTGGAATGGGGTGCCAGCAAGTTCCGGGTGCCGGATAGATGCAGCGCTGGGCAATGCTTTGCCACGAACATGAGAGAAATTCACCCCGGCCTGTTCGAAGACGTGGCCGTCGCGAAGGACACGGGTCCGGCCACCACCACCGTTTTCCTGGGTCCAGAGATCTTCATGAAACCGTGCTGCATCGCCATCGACATCAGCCAGCTTACGGCACAGCCGATCCTGCAGATCGGTCAGGTAAGTTTTAACCTCGTCGATGGCAATCGCTTGGGACATGGTGATTGAGACTCTGGATGTCAGGAATTGCGAAGGATTTTGTTAGTGGCCGCATCGGTTATTGTGCTCGGCCCCAGCGCGACTCCTACGTGCCCGTCAAGAATACAATCAATCTGGCTGCCAAACTGGGCCAGAACCGCCGGCCCGCGGCGCAAGGGCGGTCGGCCGCTACTGTTCGCACTGGTAGAGACTAATGCAGTGCCGCTTTCGTGACACAGCTTTTGCACCAGCGGATGCGCACTGACCCGTACCGCCACGGTGGCGTGCTGGCCGCGTAGCCAGATCGGGGTGCCAGGGCGCGCGGGTAACAGCCAGGTATGGGGGCCAGGCCACGAGGCAAGCGGGCCAACAAGAAGTTGTGAATCTGTCATGTCGACGAGACCGCGCAAGCGCAGCGGGTGATCCGCAATAACGATCAGCCCCTGGCGCCACGATCGACGCTTGAGCGCAAGCACTCGACGTACGGCTGCTTGGTTCATGGGGTCGCAGCCTAAGCCGAAACAGAACTCGGTGGGATAGGCGATCACGCCACCGGTAACGACACAGTGCGCGGCGAGTGACGGATTCTTGGTCAGTTGCTTGTCGATTCCAGTGATGCCTGCAAAGCTTGGTTTTTGTCACGTACGGCTTGGGCGTCAGCCTCGCGTTGCTGAGTCAGGCGCACTGCCAAGTCTGTATCTGCTATGGCCATGATCTGTGCTGCGAGGTAAGCGGCATTTTTCGCCCCGGCCTTGCCAATCGCAACGCATGCCACCGGCACACCTCCAGGCATCTGTACCGTAGACAGAAGTGCATCTTGTCCGTTGAGCGGTCCGCCATCCATGGGGATGCCGATGACTGGTCGTATGGTCAGTGCAGCGACTGTCCCGGCGAGGTGGGCAGCAAGTCCTGCTGCGGCAATAAATACCGCGCAACCACGCTCATCTGCCTCTTGGACATAGCGGTGGGTATCTGCCGGAGTCCGATGGGCTGAGGTGATCCGTACTTCCCAGACAATGCCCAAGGTGTCTAGTGTGTCCAAAGTGTTCTGTACCGTCTTTAGGTCCGAGTCGGAGCCCATCAGTACTGCAACGAAAGGTGTAGTCATATGATTGCGTTTTAAGGTTGAGTGAGTATTGTGTCATTTGACCGCGCGCCAGCCGATATCCGGCCGCCAGGCGGCACCACGCCAGTTGATGGTGTTGACCGTTTGGTAGGCCAGATCCTGCGCCTCCTGGACGGTTTTCCCCAGGGCAGTGACACAAAGCACGCGACCACCATCGGTGACAATGTGATCCTTATCCTGGCGAGTCCCGGCATGGAAAACCTTGATGTTATCCGACTGGGCCTGTTTAAGTCCGCTGATCTGGTCGTCGCGCGCGTAATCACCTGGATAGCCTTCGGCTACCATTACCACCCCCAGAGCAAAACGCGGGTCCCATACGGCATGATAGTTGTCCAGTTTCCCCGCCAGAGCGGCTTCGCACAGTTCGACCAGATCCGAGCGTAAGCGCATCAGGATAGGCTGGGTTTCAGGGTCGCCGAATCGGCAGTTATATTCCAGCACTCGGGGGTTTCCCGATGCGTCGATCATCAGCCCGGCATAGAGGAATCCCGTGTACGGCATATTCTCATCGGTAAGACCTTTTACCGTGGGGTGAATCACATCATCCATGATGCGCTGGTGCAGCGCCGCGGTGACACGAGGTGCGGGTGAGTAGGCACCCATTCCTCCCGTGTTCGGTCCGCGGTCTCCCGTCTCGCGTGCCTTGTGGTCCTGCGATGTTGCCAGCGGCAGCACCTGTGTGCCGGCAGTGACACAGATAAAACTCACCTCTTCCCCCTCAAGGAACTCTTCGATCACTAACCGTTGGCCCGCGGCCCCGAAGCGTTGGCGTACCAGGATTTCATCGACCGCCTCCAGCGCTTGCGCTCGATCATGGGCGACGATAACCCCTTTTCCGGCAGCGAGACCGTCAGCCTTAATCACCATCGGCACCGGGTGTGTCCGAATCCAGTCACGGGCGAGCTGCGCGTCCGTAAAAGAGCGCCAGTCAGCCGTTGGGATTTTGTGGCGCTCAAGAAAGGCTTTGGTGAAACTTTTCGATCCCTCCAGTTGTGCTGGACCGCTACGGGGACCAAAGCAGGCGAGGCCAGCATCACTGAAGCGATCGACAATGCCATTTACCAGCGGCACCTCGGGTCCAATAATGGTCAGGTCGATCTGTCGTTTCTGCGCAGCGCTAAGCAGAGCGCCGATATCATCAGCCGCAACCGCTAGGTTTTCGACACCCGCTTCGCCATCAGTTCCAGCGTTGCCTGGGGCGACGTACACGATATCAACCCGTGGTGATGAGGCAAGCTTCCAGGCCAGCGCATGTTCCCGACCACCACCACCGACTACCAGAATTTTCATCTTCAGTGCCGGAAATGGCGCATGCCGGTGAAGACCATTGCCATCCGGTGTTCATTGGCTGCGCCGATCACTTCCTGGTCCCGCTGCGACCCACCTGGCTGAATCACCGCACGGATACCTGCCTGCGCTGCGGCATCGATACCATCGCGGAATGGGAAAAATGCGTCTGAGGCCATAACTGATCCAGCGACTTCGAGGTTTTCATCGGCGGCCTTGATGCCGGCTATCCGCGCCGAGTAGACCCGGCTCATCTGCCCGGCTCCCACGCCAATAGTGCGCTGGTCAGCGGCATAGACAATCGCATTGGACTTGACGAACTTGGCAACCGTCCAGGCAAACAGCAGGTCGCGGGTTTCTTGTGCACTCGGTTCACGTTCTGAGACGACCTTGAGATCAGATGCCGTGACCCGACCCAGATCCTGTTGCTGTACCAGCAGTCCACCACCCACCCGCTTGAAGTTCTGCTGTGAAAAAGCATCGGCATCGATGGCTTGAACCTGCATTACCCGTACGTTGGGTTTTGTCGACAGGGCGACCAGTGCTTCACCCGTAAAAGTTGGTGCGATAATGACTTCGACAAACTGGCGCTCGAGAATCAGCGCTACGGTGGCGCCATCCAGTTCCTGATTAAAGGCGATGATGCCACCGAAGGCTGAAGTGGGGTCAGTGTCATAGGCCGCCTGATAAGCATCCAGGCCCGTTGCGGCCACAGCGACGCCACAGGGGTTGGCGTGCTTCACGATCACGCAGGCCGTTTCGGCAAAAGCACTGACACATTCCAGCGCTGCGTCTGCATCTGCGACGTTGTTGAACGAAAGCGACTTGCCTTGCAGCAACTCAGCTGATGCCAGTGTACCAGGCAGCGGCTGACGCTCCTGATAGAACGCGGCCGACTGGTGTGGGTTTTCACCATAGCGCATGATCTCGCGGCGAGTGAACTGCAGGTTGAGTGTTGCCGGGAAGCTGTGCTCGTCATCCTTTGTCAGGTAGTTGGAGATCATGCCGTCATACTGAGCCGTGTGACTGAAGGCTCGCGCTGCCAAGCGTTCGCGAGTAGAACGTGAAACGCCTCCGGTATCTTCGATCTCTGTCGCGACCGTGGCGTAATCAGCGTGGTCTACGATAACAGTGATCGCCGCTTGATTTTTGGCTGCCGCGCGCAACATGGTTGGGCCGCCAATGTCGATATTCTCTATGGCCTCGGCCCGAGTACAGTCGGGTCGGGCAATGGTTTGCGCAAAGGGGTAGAGGTTTACGGCAACAAGATCAATGGCTCCGATATCATGGGCAGCCATCTCATCATCATCGATGCCACGACGACCCAGCAGGCCCCCGTGGATGCGCGGGTGTAACGTCTTTAGCCGCCCGCCCATCATCTCCGGAAAACCCGTGTAGTCCGATACTTCTACAACCTCCAGGCCATTGTCCCGAAGCAACTGGGCGGTGCCACCGGTAGAGAGTATCTCGATACCAAGCGCCGCGAGCCGGCCAGCGAATTCGGCGGCGCCGGTTTTGTCAGATAGGCTGATCAGTGCCCGTTGTATGGGTATGCGGTCGTTTTCGCTCATGGTGCTTACTCATCATCGCAGTTAAAAAATGTTCCAACCGGTCTGGCTAGACGTGTGCCGCACCTACCCAGACCTTGTTTCAGCCCAGCCCGTACTGGGTGAGTTTTTTCCGTAGCGTATTGCGGTTAATACCCAGCATGCGGGCCGCCCGGGACTGGTTGCCCCTGGCCTGGTGCATCACAGCTTCCAGCAGAGGCTTTTCGATCTCGCCAATAACCAGTGGGTACAGGTTTTGCGCCTCTGTCCCTTCGAGGTCGGCGAAATAGGTCACCAGTGACTGGCGTACACACTCACCTAGGGGCTGGACTCGGACGGGTTTCATGTTTCGCGACAGGTTAAGCTATCAAAAAAAGCGGTCACCAGTGCCTGTTGGGCGCTCGGACTTGAAGTACGGTTAAACAACCGGCAAAAAGGGTTATGTGGGCTAAGCCGTGCAGCGTACCACTGGAAGTGCTTGCGGGCGATCCGCACTCCGTAGTCACAGCCGTAGAAACTGTACAGCGCGTCCAGGTGGCCACGCAGCGTATCGAATTTTTCTGCCAGTGGCGGATCACCTGGATCCTGGTTTCGATCCAGAAAGCTACTGATACGCCCCAGCAGCCAGGGTTGTCCCTGAGCCGCCCGACCGACCATGATGGCATCGGCCCCTGTGGTTTGCAGGACCTGCCGGGCATGCTCAGGGGTATCGATATCACCGTTGGCGATCACTGGGATCGATACTGCCGCCTTGACCTCGGTGATGGTGTCATAGTCGATGGGGCCATGGTATTTGCATTGCCGGCTGCGGCCATGAACGGTCAGTGCCCGGATACCGGCTTGCTCGGCAATACGGGCGATTACCGGGGCATTTCGCGAGACCCTATCCCAGCCAGTTCGCATCTTCAAAGTGACGGGTACATCAACAGACTGAACCACCGCTTCCAGGATCCGTGCCACCAGTGGTTCGTCCTGCATAAGCGCTGAGCCCACCAGCCGCTTGCAGACTTTCTTTGTGGGGCAACCCATGTTGATATCGATAATCTGGGCACCACGGGCGACATTTTCCCGCGCTGCGCTAGCCATTTGTAGTGGGTCTGCGCCAAGTAATTGCACGCTGATGGGTCCGGTCTCACCATCGTGGGTGGTGCGCCGGCGGGATTTTTCGGATTGGCGAAGATCGGGAGCCGAGGTCACCATTTCACTAACCGCGAGTGCAGCGCCGTAACGCCGTGCTAGTGTGCGATAGGGTTGATCGCTAACCCCGGCCATGGGCGCGGCGAGTACCCTTCCGGCTAGTGTCAGGTGGCCAATGGTAAGGCCGGCCAAGGGTTGGGTGTCGACAGTGGGATCAGGCATTTTAGGAGCGCACCACACGCGCGCTAAAACCACTCGCTACAGGGTCCGGTTGGGCCAGTATCAGTGTGACAATGGCGCTGCGGTCAGCGCCAATGCGCACAGATTCATTAACGACGCTAAATTCACGCGGCAAATAACTTCGCCGGCCCAGTACCTTTCCAGATCGGCCATTTAGCGTGAGTTCGAGTGCAGGATAGTCTTGTGCACTATGGCTTCGATTCTGCAGGTGAACGCGTACAATCAGAGCGTTCGGCAGGTGTCGATGCAGGTCTATGCTGGTATGAGTTACCACGATGGTTGGGCCCGTTAGGGTCTGGGGTAGTTCACAATCGGTATAGCGGCACATGGCGTTAAGGGCTGGCCGCGCTGCGACCACACTGGCGATTTCTTCTAGCAGGCCAAAGCGTACCTGGGTGAAGAGTGCCAGGCACGCAATGAATATACCAGCCAATGGCCAGACCCACCCGGATCCCTCAGCGGGCGTATTTGTCTGGCGTGGGGGCGTAGCTAGCGCCTCCGTGGGGTTCGTAGCATTGAGTCTGGGCTCGCTGCGCCCGCCCAACATAACATCAAAGTTCTCCCAAGCCGGCGGTTCTGATGTGGCGCTCGGTGCCGGTTGTGCCTCGTCCCCTTCTCGACGCCCGCCGGCTCCCGTCACGTGCTGGGACTTAAAAGGTCGCAGCTCAGGGGTTGGCGTCACGGCTGAACGTTCAACCGTATCAATCGTTTGAGCCAGCTGCGCTGGATTAGCGACCTGATCGATGAGATTCCAGGCAGCGTTGAAGACTTTGCCACAATCACTACAAGCCAGTAGCCCAGAGTCTGATTGCAACTGCTTTGCGGTAACGGCGAGTACCGTGTCGCAGTAACTGCAACGGGTTTGCAATGAGGCGTATGCAGCAGTGGTCATCGGTTGGTTTCAGCCAGCGGTGCGTTGTCCCTGCAGCGCGACCCAGTCATCACGCTGCAAGACTCTGAAATTGTATTGTGCAAATGCCTGTTGCACCCGATCGGCCTGTGCCGGTAGGACCCCGCTCAGAATCAGGGTACCGCCTGGGGACAGATGCCGATCGAGGGTCGGTGCCAGGGAAATAAGCGTGCCGGCAAGAATGTTGGCAAGCACTATGTCGTAACCTATGTCGTAAGCTAAGTCGTGAGATAGCTGGCCCACCGACATGACTGATAGGTCATGATTGACCCCGTTGCGTTTGGCATTTTCCTGGGTAGCGGTTAGGGCTCTTGGGTCAAGATCTACCGCAGTCGCCTGTGTGGCCCCCATGCGCAAGGCCGCAACCGCGAGGATGCCTGAGCCACAACCCCAATCCAACACCGAGCAGTCCTTAAGTGTTAATTCTTCGAGCAAGGTCAGGCACAGTTGCGTGGTCGGATGGGTGCCCGTACCGAAAGCAAGTCCTGGGGTAATAACGAGATTCAAAGCGTTGGTATCGGGAGTCGTCTGCCAGGGGGGGCAAACCCACAACTGATCGCTGATTTTTATGGGCTGAAACTGGGTTCGGCCGCACAGCTCCCAGTCCTGATCGGCAAGTTGATCGACTTGTATTGTGGTTTGTTCGCCAATAATCCCAGTGAGCATCGTTGTGCAGGCGCCGACATCCATGCTTGGATCGAATACTCCGGTTACTGTTTGCAAAGCCCAGCGGGGATCACCGGGTTGGGCTACATCGAACTGCGGCGAGTCGCCAGCGTCTGTTCGGCTCACTGCGATGGCTCCAAATACCTCGAGAGCCTCGTCTACACAGTCCGCCACATCACAGGCAACCGTGACAGAGATTTGCAGCCAGTAGGCCGCAGTTGGCCCTGCTGCATTTGCGACGGAACGACTGCTCAACTGGATAACTGGCGTTCCAGGTAATGAATATCCAGCGCCTGTTGCCGGAAGGCAGCATCGTTTACCAGTCGTCGCTGCAGGGTGATATTGGTATCAATACCGTCGATGACCATTTCCCGCAGTGCCCCACTCATGCGAACAAGAGCCTGTTCACGTGTTTCGCCATAGGCAATCACCTTGGCAATCAGTGAGTCGTAGTAGGGTGGCACCCGGTAGTTATTGAAGATGTGCGAGTCGACCCGGATACCGGGCCCTCCGGGTTGATGGTACTGGGTGATAAGCCCCGGTGAGGGCATGAAGGTATCCGGATGTTCTGCATTGATCCGGCATTCCACGGCGTGACCTCGTAGATGAATATCGTCCTGACACACGCTAAGAGGTTCGCCGGCTGCGATCTGAATCTGTTCGCGCACGATATCAATACCGGAAATGGCCTCAGTCACCGGGTGTTCGACCTGCAAGCGGGTATTCATTTCAATAAAGAAGAACTCATTGTGCTCAAATAGAAACTCGAAGGTGCCGGCACCGCGGTAACCGATAAGGCGGCAGGCATTGGCGCACAACTCCCCCATCTTGTGGCGCATGTCGTCAGTAATTCCCGGCGCTGGGGCTTCCTCCAGCACCTTCTGGTGACGGCGCTGCATCGAGCAGTCACGGTCTCCAAGGATGACCACGTTGCCCTGGGTGTCGGCGAGGACCTGAAATTCGACGTGCCGCGGTTTTTCCAGGTAGCGCTCCATATAAACAGTGTCATTAGCGAACGCCGCCTGGGCTTCACTGCGCGTCAGTTGCCACGCGTTCAGCAATGCGGCCTCGGTATGAACGACTCGCATGCCTTTGCCACCACCCCCGGCAGTAGCTTTGATGATGATCGGGTAGCCAATCCCAGCGGCGATGCGAATGATTGCGTTGGCATCGTCCGGTAGGGGTCCATCAGAGCCGGGGACACAGGGTACCCCGGCCTCACGCATCATTTTGATCGCCGAAATTTTATCCCCCATCAGGCGGATAGTTTCGGGTGCCGGCCCGACGAAAATAAAGCCGCTCTCTTCTACGTGCTTTGCGAAATCAGCATTTTCAGACAGAAAACCATAACCCGGATGGATAGCACTGGCATCGGTCACTTCAGCCGCTGCGATCACGGCCGGGATGTTGAGGTAGCTAGCCGCGGCAGGGGCCGGCCCGATACAAACCGACTCCTTGGCAAGACGGACATACTTGGTATCGGCGTCGGCTTCAGAATGCAGCGCCACGGTTTGGATGCCGAGTTCTCCGCAGGCCCGCAGAATCCGCAGTGCGACCTCACCGCGGTTCGCGATCACCAATTTGTCAATCATGGGCGTTTGCTCAGGCGCTGTCTTCGTCAATAACAAACAGGACTTCGCCGTATTCGATCGGATCGCCGCTATGTTTGAGTATCTTTCGGACTACGCCACTGACTTCGGCTTCCACGTGATTGAATATCTTCATGGCTTCAATCATGCAAAGCGTATCGCCCACATTGACGCTGCTGCCAATTTCGATGTAGGGCCTGGATTCAGGATTGGGAGAGGCGTAAAAGGTGCCGACCATAGGTGAGTGTACGGCCCCCGCTTCGTCGGATGTTTCGGCCGATTCTGTAATGGTTACCCCGGTTTCATTCGGGATGTAAGCCGGTGGAACAGCCAGCAACGGGGCGGGTGTTGCGAAGACCCCTGGTCCGGCCGAACCGGTATAGGGTGTGCTTCCACGGCTGAGTCGGATCGATTCTTCACCTTCGCTGATCTCGATCTCATTGAGTTGAGATTCTTCGAGCATCTCAATCAGTTTTTTTATCTTGCGTATATCCATGGATTGGGTCTCAGGCCTTTGTCCCAGCGAAACCCAGCTGATTCAGCGCCGCATCAATGGCGACCTCGTAGCCGCGAGGGCCGAAGCCACAGATAACAGCCTGGGCCAGGTCGGAGAAAAAGGATTGGCGCCGGAACGCTTCTCGGGCATGTGGGTTGGATAGGTGGACTTCGATAAAAGGCAGACTGACCGCAGCCAGAGCGTCTCGAAGAGCAACGCTGGTGTGGGTAAAAGCTGCGGGGTTAATCACGATGAAGCCCACGCCATCGCCGGGCGCACGCTGCACCCGCTCCACAAGCTCACTCTCGGCGTTGGACTGCATGGCCTCAAGCGTGGCCCCGCGTGAGGAGCAAAGTGAATCGGCTTGCTCGTTAATATCGGCCAGGGTCTGACGTCCGTAAATGCCTGGTTCTCGCTCACCGAGCAAATTAAGGTTCGGTCCGTGTAACAACAGGATATCAGGCATCAGTCAGTGCTCTGGTGGGTAGATGAGTATTCTCACCATTTTTTAATTTTATGTCCAGATTGGATCATTTATCGAAGATTTCGATGAAATTTGCCTATTTTTCGGCGAAAATAAGAACTCGACTATGACTCGGATATTGGTGACTCAAAGCAGGTCAGCAAGCCATCGATCGAGGTCATTTGCGGTCAGTTCGCCTGTCTTTTGGTGCTGCAAGCGTCCCTTGCTGTCGAACAGCAGTGTAAAGGGTAGATTACCCGGACTGCCATAACGGGCCATCAGGGCCAGGCCTTCGGTCCTGGCGATCAAAGAAGTGTAATCCAGACCCATCTCGTTCTCAAACCGACGGACCGCTTCAATGTCATCGACTGCGATCCCCACCACCGCCAGCGCCGGGGCGTGCAGTGTATGGGCGCCGATTAGCAGTGGTATCTCGGTACGGCAGGGTGCGCACCACGTGGCCCAGAAGTTGATGAGGACCACGTGGTTAGCCAGTTGTTCTGACGAGAAAATTTGGCCATCACTTCTTGGCAGTGAAAAGGCCACGAGTTGAGCGTCCACCGGTGTGGGCGAGCGATTGCCAAGCCAATGCGAAGCGAAAAGTCCAATTGCAAGCGCCAAGACTCCGCCAAGACCCCAGGCCATGATGGTAACCCAGGGCTTCATCGCAATTTTTTAGAGCGTCTTTAGCAATGCAACAAACGCCTGGGCACCTTTATAGCCGTAGAGTCGCTGGGCGGTATTTTCGTCGCCGCTGGTATTAAAGAACAGCATGGCCGGCGGCCCGAAGACACCGTAACGCTTCTTTATGGCACTGGTTTTCGGGTCATCGGGGTCTGTGACATCTACTTGTAGCAGACGGTAGTCAGCAAGTGCAGCGGTCACGCCCGGATCGCGAAATGTGGATTCTTCCATTCGTATGCAATCAGTACACCAGTCAGCATAAAAATCCAACAGCACTTTGTGCCCCGAGGCGTTGGCTGACTTTAGGGCATTATCCAGTGCCGACAAGGAATCGACCTGGGTGAAATGAGCATTGGTTATCGTGGCCGCGGATTGCAATAGGCCCCGACTCCCGAGTGATTCCAGCGATACGGGCGCGAGGATATTTCGATTGCCGCTAAAGCCGCCGATCATTGCCAGTACGCCCCAGACCAGCAGAACCGTTCCCATTCCTTTAAAAAGTATCTGCAAGCCCGATGCCTGTTCCGGTAGCGCACGGGTCGCGCCCAGGTAAACCGCAGTGATAATGAACAGCGCCGCCCACAGTAGCAGGACGGGTACGTCTGGCACGGCACCCAGTAGATAGATCGCGACCCCGAGTAGCATGACACCAAATATTTGCTTAACTCGTTCCATCCAAAGACCATTGCGGGGAATGAGGTAGCCGGCACCAGCGCCGGCCGCGATGAGGATTACACCCATACCCAAGGCGAGTGCCGACATCAGCGCAGCGCCCAGCCAGGGGTCGCCGTGCAAGATGGCGATGCTTAATACCGAGATCAGTAACGGTGACACGCAGGCCCCAACGATCAGGGCGGAGAGCGCGCCAAGCACAAAGATCATGCCGGCCGAGCCACCCAGGTGTTGACTGCTGGCACTTAGCCGCGACTGCAGCGCCGAGGGCAGTTGAACGTTATACAGGCCGAACATCGACAAAGCCATGAGCGACAGGATCAGGGCGATCGTACCAATTGCCCAGATATTCTGAAAATAGGCCTGTAACTGGTCTCCTGTCGCTCCAGCCACCGCGCCGATGGCCGCATAGGTTACCGTCGTGCCAAGCACATAAACCACCGATAGTGTGGCCCCGCGTAACCGTCCGCCACCGGATTGGCCAACCACACTGCCCAGAAGGATCGGAATCAGGGGCAAGACACATGGGGTAAAACTGAGTAGTAGTCCGGTGCCAAAGGCCACACCCAGGTAGCCGGCAAGTGTGCTGCCCGATATCGTATCGTCTGCACTTTCGGGTACGGGTACGGGTACGGGTGCTGCGGTGGGCGTAGCTGCGACAGCGTTGCCTATAAGCTGTGGCAAGGCAATGGTGAAAGACTTGCTCACCGGCGGGTAACAAATACCTTTTTCAGCACAACCCTGGTAACTGGCATCCACGCGCATTTCTTGGCTCCCAGCACCGCGTGCCAATGCCAGGTCTACCGCGAAATCAGCCGAATATATTGCCACATCCCCAAAGTAGGGGTCATGTTTGGTCTTCCCGCGGGGCAAGTTGTAATCTGCAAGTGTCGGGTTGCCAACGCTTAGAAAACTGAGCTTGTCCTGATAAAGGTAATAGCCTGGCGCGATGGTGAAATGTGCGCTCAGTGTTTGTGAGCCATTGGCCTTGATATCCAAGTGAAAGGCCTCATCGACGTCGAGGAATTCAGGCTCGTTCGCGGCAACACCCAGCAACTCGCGCAGGTCAGTGACACTGTTAACAGTGGTGGACGCCAGCGGCTGGGCCGTCTCTGGCGATGCCAATAGGTTCAATGCCAAAGTGTGAGTCATAGGCGGGTAGCACACCCCAACCGGCTCATTACAGCCCTGACCGCGAGCGGTGAGATTCACCTGTCCTGTATCTTCAGCGGTACGCTCCAATCCCAGAATGATCCGCGCGGTACCCTGAAGAATCTCGACATCACCGAAAAACTCATCACGCTTAATCTTGGTTGGTGGAAAAATGATCTCGCCAAGTGCGACACCCAGCGGATCGCTTTCGAACTGGAACTTATCTGCGTACATGTAATAACCCGGCGCGATCTGCCAGGTCACAGCGATCTGATCGGAAGAGACGACCTTTGCTGAAAACGCAAATGCGCGCTCGGGTTCGAGCAACTCCTCGGATTCTTGAGCTGGTACATACGCTGTGAGTGCAACCAGCAAAAAGCCAAAGAGCATTTGGCCAAGCCTATAGCGGCGCCCTTCGTAAAACCCAAGGCTTAAGCAGATGCCCTGGCCAAGTGTTTTCCAGGCGGCGTGCAGTTGGCGCGTGAACAGCGCCCTTTGGCGGCTAAAACATGTGGAATTCATGTTGGCTTATAGCGCTTGGCTCGCGGCTCGGGCTTGGAATAGGAATGGCATCATACGCAGTAATTCTCGCACGCCCGGATACATCAAATGGCTTGAGTCAGAATTTTCTAATGTTGGCCAGACTGACGTAGAATCTGTCTGCCGGGCCGCCATCCAGAAAGTAAGTCGCCATTTCTGGCTATTTTAGTCGATAGCCTTAACTCTAGAATCCGTGTGATGCCACTACTCATTCTTGCATTTTTATTGATTCCGCTGTTTGAAATCTATCTCCTGATAGAGATAGGAGGTCTGATTGGCGCCTACTGGACAGTAGCAGCAGTTGTGGGCACGGCACTGGCCGGCGCAGCCCTGGTGCGCCGCCAGGGGCTGGCCGCATTGAATCACTTTCGGGTCGCCATGGGTCAGGGCGAGTTACCCGCCCTGACCATCATGGAGGGCCTGGTACTGCTGGTTGCAGGCGCACTATTGCTGACTCCGGGGTTTTTCACCGATGCCTTGGGTTTTGCCTGTCTGACGCCACCACTGCGTCGGCGTTTCATACAGGGCTGGCTGGCTACCCGGTTGGTGCCTGGAGCGCAAAACCCCGGTGCCAATGGCGCCCGGCAGAGCCCGGTTGAGGGGGAATTTCGGCGTCTGGACGACTGATTTACCATCAGGGCCTTGACTCTGGCTGAATAATCCCTATTATTAGCACTCAGATGTGGTGAGTGCTAACACTCGTTGGGCTCAAATTTCCCCTCCATTACTCAATACTTTAGGAGATTAACTAGATGAATATTCGACCACTGCACGATCGTATTGTGGTGCGACGCCTCGACGAGGAACGAACCAGCGCCGGCGGAATCGTCATTCCAGATAGCGCAACCGAGAAACCGATGACCGGCGAAGTGCTGGCAGTGGGCAATGGCAAGCGTCAGGACAACGGTGAGCGAATGACCCCGGATGTGAAGGCCGGTGATACGGTACTGTTTGGCAAGTACTCGGGCACTGAAGTCAAGGTTGAAGGCGAAGAGGTGCTGGTGATGCGCGAAGACGACATCATGGGCGTCATCGAGGGCTGAGGTGTTTTGCACCTGAGTCGATCAAATACTCATTGATTTTTAAAGGAACAAAATAATGTCAGCTAAAGAAGTGAAATTCGGCGAATCCGCCCGGGCCGCCAAGATGCGCGGCGTAAACATCCTGGCGGACGCTGTAAAAGTGACGTTGGGCCCCAAGGGTCGTAACGTAGTGCTCGATAAATCTTTTGGCGCACCGACCGTGACCAAAGATGGTGTTTCGGTTGCCAAAGAAATTGAACTGAAAGATAAGTTCGAGAATATGGGTGCGCAGATGCTCAAGGAAGTGGCTTCCAAGACTTCTGACGTGGCCGGTGATGGCACTACGACCGCAACAGTACTAGCTCAGGCCATGCTGCGTGAGGGTTTGAAGGCGGTAGCCGCCGGCATGAATCCGATGGATCTCAAGCGCGGCATCGACAAGGCAGTAGTCGCCGCGGTGGCGCAACTGGTCGAGGTTTCCAAGCCTTGCGCCGGTTACGAGGAAATCGCCCAAGTAGGTACGGTTTCGGCTAATGCGGACGAGTCTGTCGGCGGCATCATTGCCGAAGCGATGGAAAAGGTCGGCAAAGAAGGCGTCATCACAGTGGAAGAAGGCAAGAGCCTTGACAACGAGCTGGAAGTGGTTGAGGGCATGCAGTTTGATCGTGGTTATCTCTCGCCCTACTTCATCAACGACCAGGATACTATGCAAGCTGATCTGGAAAATCCGTTGATCCTGATTCACGACAAGAAAATCTCTAACATCCGCGAGATGTTGCCGGTGCTAGAAGCGACCGCCAAGGCCAGTCGGCCTTTACTGGTTATCGCCGAGGACATCGAAGGCGAAGCCCTGGCAACATTGGTGGTCAACAACATCCGTGGCATCGTCAAGGTCTGCGCTGTGAAGGCACCAGGCTTTGGTGATCGACGTAAAGCGATGCTGCAGGATCTTGCGGTCCTGACCGGTGGCCAGGTGATTTCTGAGGAAGTCGGCATGAGTCTTGAAGCGGCAACGCTTGAAGAATTGGGTTCGGCCAAGCGTGTTCAGATCAGCAAGGAAAACACCACCGTCATCGATGGCGCAGGCTCTGCCAGCGATATCGAAGCGCGCGTTAATCAGGTTCGTGTCCAGATCGAAGAAGCAACCTCAGATTACGACAAGGAGAAGATGCAAGAGCGTGTCGCCAAACTGGCCGGCGGTGTCGCCGTGATCAAGGTGGGCGCGTCAACTGAAGTCGAGATGAAAGAGAAAAAGGCCCGCGTTGAAGATGCACTGCACGCGACCCGCGCAGCCGTGGAGGAAGGTGTTGTTCCTGGTGGCGGCGTGGCTCTGGTGCGATGTGTGGATGCGATTGGCAACGTTAAGGGATCCAATGCTGACCAGGATATGGGTGTGAAAATTATCCAAAAGGCAATTGAAGAGCCGCTGCGTCAGATCGTGGCCAACGCTGGTGAGGAAGGATCTGTTGTGTTAAATCAGGTTTGCACCAAGGACGGCAACTATGGTTACAACGCCGGCACAGGTGAGTATGGCGACATGATTGCCATGGGTATCCTGGATCCGACTAAGGTAACTCGTGTTGCGCTGCAGCACGCTGCATCGATTGCTAGTCTGATGATTACCACCGAGGCGATGGTTGCGGAAATGCCGGAAGATAAGCCGGCGATGCCGATGCCGGGCGGTGACATGGGCGGCATGGGCGGCATGGGCGGCATGATGTAAGCCTGTCTGGCTCGCCTGCGAGCAGTATCAAAGCCCCGCCCATTGGCGGGGCTTTTTTTTGGCGATCAATTCATACAGTCTGGGCCAAAGGACATGAAGCGTATAAAATGAACGCTAATGAATGGATGATCTGCAAAGATTGTTAGCAACAGGAAGTGATATGAGAAAAAGGCAATTTTCCAAGGTGATAGTTTCTGGCCGCGATCAGCGATTGAGATTGCTGCAAATTGTCGTGCTTGTTGGGGGATACCTCGCAGGAATACCGACAAGCCTCGCGCTGGACCCGGTTGTTGGCGCAACCTTGTGGTCACCGCAGCCGGCCGTATTGGAGTTACGCCCGGGACTCGCGGTCACTTATGACTATGCGCGCCGGGCACACGTTGACGATATAGAAGTGCTGAGCAACCCGGTTATTGGTAAGCCGCTGGATAACATTGCCCACCGGACTATTGACGGTAAGGTACTGACCGCCAAGCGTGCGATGATGGTGGCCGCCCACATCCGCGGGCTGATCCGATTTGAAGTGGCCGGCACTTATATGTTCAGGATCGAATCCAACGATGGCGTCAAAGCCCGGATTGGCGATCAGCAGATCTGGGTAGATCCTGAGATTCACTCCAACCGCTGGTCTCCGCCGATACCGTTGGTGATCGATGCGCCAGGCTGGTACGAGTTGTGGATTAATTACTACCAGAAAAAAGGTACCTCGGCACTGCAACTCGTATGGACGGTTCCGGAGTCAGAATCTGAAACCCACGTACCGCCAGAGGTGCTGGCGCATCTTGACAGCCAGGTAGGGCAATAGCGTTTGGTTTACCTGGTTTATTGGTAATTCAAGCCGGCGGGGTATCGAGACCCTCAAGCGCGACAATGTTCGAATCGGCCAGGCGCTGACGGATTTCTCGGTACGGCTGGTAATCGTCACAGTGGTAAAAGGCCTGCAACTTATCCCAGCTCGGGAACTCGATTATCACCAATCGACGAGGTTGCCAGCTGCCCTCCAGTTTTTCGAGTTGCCCGCCACGGGCGCGGTAGACGCCGCCAAAATGCGCTGCAATCTTTGGTACGGCTTCAAGGTAGCCGCTGTCACGATAGGCATCCATATCCGCTGGATGTACGTCGGCAATCAAAAAAGCGCTCATAAGTTTATTACTCTCCCGTAATTGGTTTTTCAGACGATGCTGATCAAGGCATCCAGCAAGGCATCGGGTCTTTCCATCATCAACGAGTGACCGCTGCCTTCCAGCACGCAGACTTGGGCTTTGGCTACTGCGCTGATCAGTTTCTCAGCAGAACGTACCGGTGTCATGATGTCGCGTTCCCCGAGAATAAAGAGCGTGGGGCACACCACGGCTTCGGCATGGCTTAGGCCAGCATCGTAATCCTTACAAGCGGCCAGATCAATGTGGATCAGGTCATCCGCTGCGCGTTCCAACAGCCGCAGGGTATTGCCCGCCATCCATAGTCCTGGGGTTTCGCTGCCCCCCAACTGTGCTGCCTTGCTGTAGCCCCAGTAGGTCAGCATGTCGATAACGCCATGGCCGTTGTTGGCGGCGTCGCGCAACATATCGGGGTGTACTCCCATCGGTGCGGTCGAGCCGATCAGTACCAGCGAGCGTGCGTAGTCAGGATAGCGGGCGGCCGCGTTCAGCGCCACCAGAGAACCCATGGAATGACCCACCAAGGCGGCGCTACCGATATTGGCAGCTGCCATCGCCTCGATTACCGCATCGGCCATGGCATCAATTGTGGCCGCGGGTTTGCCCTGTGAGCAGCCGTGCGCGGGCAGATCCAGCGCCAGTACGTTATATCCGTGGTGGGCAAAATAGCGTGATGGCAGCACCCAGACGGTGTGATCCATGCCGGTGCCATGGACAAAAACAACCGCGTCCTGTCCGCTCTGGTGTGCACGCGCGCCGGTGTAGCCAAAAAGGTTCCCACTGGGGGTTTCAAGTTCCATAGTGAGCCCCTTTTCAGCCTTTTTGCGACGCACGCAAGGCCCGGTCGAGATCCTCGATCAGGTCTTCTGGGTCTTCCAGGCCGACCGACAGGCGAATCAGGCCTTCAGAGATGCCGGCAGCGGCCAGTGCCTTAGCGTCCATGCGGTGATGTGTGGTGCTGGCGGGATGAATCACCAATGATTTTGCGTCACCGACGTTTGCAAGGTGTGACAGTAGTTCGACCCGGCTGATAAAACGCTGGCCTGCCTCTCGCCCCCCTTTGATACCGAAACTGAATACCGCCCCACAGCCCTTAGGCAGCAGTTTCTTGGCGAGTTCATGATCCGGGTGATCCCCTCGTTCTGGATAGCTGACCCACTCGACGGCCTGGTGAGTGGCCAGAAACTCGACGATGGCACGGGTATTAGTGATGTGGCGCTGCATGCGAAGGGGTAGGGTCTCCATTCCCTGCAGTACTTGAAAGGCGGTGGTGGGGCTCATACAGGCGCCAAAATCACGTATGCCTTCCTTACGTGCCCGAGTGATAAACGCCGCTGGACCGAACTCCTCGACAAAGTTCATGTTGTGAAAGCCAGCGTAAGGCTCAGTCAATGTCGGGAATTTTCCCGAGGCCGCCCAGTCAAAACCTCCACTATCCACGACCAACCCGCCAATAATGACCCCGTGACCACTCAAAAACTTGGTAGCCGAGTGAAAAATAATATCGGCACCCAACGTAAAGGGCTGACATAAGTAGGGGGTGGTGAAAGTGGAGTCGATCATTAGTGGCAGACCGTGGGCATGTGCCACCTCGCTGATGATCGGGATATTCAGCACCTCCAGGCCCGGGTTACCCAGAGTTTCTCCAAACAGTAGCCTCGTGTGTGGGGTAATTGCGGCGGCAAAGGCATCGGCATCGCGCGGGTCGACAAAAGTCGTGTTAATACCAAAGCGCGGCAAGGTGTATTCCAGCAGGTTATGGGTGCCACCATAGAGCGAGCGCGAGGAGACTATGTGGTCGCCGGCGCCAAGCAATGTGGTAATGGCCAAGTGGCAGGCTGCCTGGCCGCTGGCTGTGGCGATGGCACCGACGCCGCCTTCAAGTGCCGAGATGCGCTCCTCAAGGACTGCAGTGGTCGGGTTGGTGATCCTTGAATACACGTGGCCGGCACGCTCCGCATTAAAAAGCGAAGCGGCATGATCGGGGCTTTTAAAAACATAAGACGCCGTCTGGTAGATCGGAGTCGCGCGTGCACCGGTCGTGGGGTCCGGGCGCTGGCCAGCATGCAGGCTCAGAGTATCGAAGCCAAAGGTTTTTATCTTGCTCATTTGATTTTAGTCCGGAAACGCGGTGATCGAGGTATGAAAAGCGCTAGTCTAGTGTTCAGACAGGGTTGTGAAAACCACCAGTCGACCGGCTGAAGCAGGTTTACCCGAAGATCAGCGACATTGCTTAGCCAAGAGTTAGCTGTTATGGGCTCCTCCCCACCAGGGGGATAGCATTTGGTCCTTTAAGGGTGGCCTTTGGGGTCGAGGCTTCATTGGTCACTGTTCAGTCTCAGGTGGGCGATAATTCCGACGCTAATCACTTTCAGTCGCCCATGGTTCGATCAATTGCCCGCCACGGTACTAGCCCTTTCCAGAAATAGCGTTAGCCCGAAAGCACGGCACGCACCATTAGGGGCAAAATCTCAATCAGACCGCGTCCTATAGGGCTGCAGCGCTAAGTTGGTTACCACTCGACCACTGAGAAATTGACCCTGGATGCTACGCAAGGGCCTGTATTGCGGTGTGGTATATGCAAGCATTGGATGATAAAAGGGATCACGCCCGATATCGTGCTCATATTTAGATCGAAAATTGGAGGTATCTTGCGGATGTGGATCTTGCGTCAGAAAGTCATCAGTACTCCTGCTGATCGACTCATGATGAAACAGGACCGCTTCTGCGTCACACAATACTTTGTAGCCCTCATTGCCAGCCCGAAGGCATAGATCGACATCCTGAAATCCTACTGCCAGTTCTTCGTCAAAACCGCTCAGTTTTTTAAATATGTCCGCGCGAGTCATCATGCACGCAGCGGTTACGGCGCTGAAACTCCTGGTGGCGAGTGCTGGCACCGCCGGATTCAAACCTGGCCCTTCGAGATATGAATTTTGGTATCGCTCAAATTTGAGATAGTGTTCAGCAACGCCAACACCCAGATGCACTCCCGCATGCTGGATCTTGCATTTAGGTAATTCTGCCAAAAGAGTAACTTCTTGAGTCTCACTATGGCTCCCCACCAGGTCCGATAGCGGCTTTGATGGATCGAACGCCTCGGCATCTTCGATAACGCCAACTCCTTTGGCTTTTGAGTCAGGTGGGTAAAGAAGTACGGCTCCAACTATGCCAACTTCTTTTCGCCCTAATTTGTCACGCATACTTTCAAACCAGCCGGCGTTGATGGCCTGAACATCGTTATTCATAAAAAGGAAGCTGTCATAAGCTCCATCTAATTGCGTAACTGCGAAATTATTGATTTTGGAGAAATTAAATACACCTTGGTAGTCAACAACTCGGTGTACCTTGGCGATCTCATGAAGGTACGCTACAGTGTTTGGGTCATCGGACTCGTGGTTAACCACGACCAGATCATACAGTTCTTTTGGCACTGTCCTTGTCAATGAATCAACTGCGACCTCCAGGATCTCATGATGATTCTTGGTAGGGATGATGACCGCAGTTTTTCCCGGCATTGAATTGTTATAACGTATTGAATACAAGCCAGGGTTGGTAGTAGGCCGGACGGTTGCATCCATAAACGCATGTTTTTTCAGAAATTTACTAATAGATGATACGGGCAAGCGTCGAGCCGAAGGGGCTGTGCTGGGACTCAAGCGTTCAAGAATTAGATCTGGTACATGAACAATTTTTTGCGCTGAAATCAGTGCATCCAGAATCAGTCTTTCATTCAATATCTCAACACTGGTGCAATCGCTAAGCGCCTCGCCAGTAGTTAACAGTGCCCTGCGGATGGCTGTCATCAAACCAATACATGGGTGATTGAGAAGGTGGTCCAGACAAAAAGCCGGTCGAAGCACCACTTTATGGATTCGTCGCCCCGACGTTGTCAAAATAACCTCGTCAGCATAGGCTATGTCCGCACTATCGCTACTAAGCGCTGAGGCAAGTCGTGCAACCGCATGAGGCCTGAGGCGATCGCCAGATTCTATAAGACAGATGAAATCGCTTTTATCTTTGTCTAAGGCTTGTCGGAAATCTTTATACTCACAACGCATCACCCGTATGTCCGTATGTTTTTTTGCGAGCAGATTTGCTTGCTCGATTATCTCAGGCTGACTGGTGCTGGCGGTCACGATAGATAGTTCTACCTTGGAGTAACTCTGACAGAGCACACTGTTGACGGTATCGGATAAAAGTTTCGAGCTAGATTCCCCTAAGAAGAGAAACAGAGAAAACGAGGGTTGGACGCTAAGGTCTTCGAGCCAATCGGTCCGGTTGGTATCAAAACAATGGGGGTCGCAAAAAAACTGGTACCAAGAAGTGGGAGAAAAAGGAGGTTGAATTTTCAGGTAAGCTTTATGTGCCAGCCAGTTAACCAGAGCGGTTTTACCTTTTTTGTTCAATAGTTGTAGCGCATTTCGAATTCTTCGAAATCGCCATTTATGGTCGACGCCAAGAACGGTCTGACGAAAACTGAAGATAAGAAATGGGATGACACCATAAAAGGTCAACCTGAAGTCATTCAATTGAAAGGATCCGTGGTATGGCTCTAATGTTTTGGGGTAATCCAATTCAAAAGGATCAAAGCGAAAGCCCTTTGGCCCGAAACCGTAGCGAAAGAGATGTTGGATTTGGCCTGGAAGGTGTGCGCGTAAGTTAATCACTGGCACGGCGGGAGTTGACACATCTGAACTGCTCGTGGCGACGGTATCGTCGGCAGGGTAGCTACCAGTAGTTGGAGTCTTGGTTGATCTGGCTGGATCAGATGGGGCTTCATTGCCGTTGGGGTTGGCTATCCCATCTTCGGCTTGGCGCCTCTTAGAATGTGTTGAGCTATCCTCTTCTTGCCGGGCTTGTTTTTGCTTGTCCTTCAGAAATCTTGTTACAGCATTGCTACTACCATAACCTTTTGGAAAATAGGCCGGGAAGGCTGCAGCCATCTCAAGTGCATTGAGAGGGTAAATTTTTGGAACAAATAGCATGTCGCCACTTGGGTGGTGAGCATCGTAACTCAGCCGATACCACCCTGGTGGCATCCGAGTTTCTTTTGCAAGAACCTCAAGCTGCGGGTCAACCCCGTTCGCACTCCAGCCATCTCGTGTGATAACCGTGTCTCTCGCAGATTTGATCTCGCAGTTGATAGGCACAACTCGAAATAAGCGGGTATACAGACCCCAAATGCGCCGCGCACCGTTTAAGAAAGTCATAGCAACTGTCGATGAATTTTCATCAGGCAATAAAAAGAAGGGGTATTAGGCAACGAAATTAGTCTCGATAGGTTTGTCAAAACAGGTCGATTCCAAGCTGAAGAGTCGAGCTTTACTTATTGGTTTACGCTGACTGGCCAGGTCTATGAGCAGTCAGTGGTTGAGTTTTCAAGGTAGTCATCAGCTTATCGCCGGCCGAGAATATCATTATCGATGTTACGTTGCTGCTTGCAGGAGGAGTAAGGCCCATTAGAAGCTACTTATCGAAACTGTTCGGTAGATGAGCCCGGTATTAGTAGTGGCCTCGACTGGTTTTCACTAAATCCTTAATCAGTGCGCGCCAGTGTAACAGGATAACTGCTGCCCTCATTGACCTCGATTATTGCCCACCAGCAAACGCGTTGAGCGGTATTGTTGGAATTGTTAAGCTTCAGGTCGAGCGAAAGACCCATTGTTGAGCCGTCACCTGCTCCCAACGGATTAACGATCGGCTGCCAGCCCCGCCAAAGATAAGGAAGTTCCAAAGATGTCCAAAGTCTGGTTTCGTCCAAGACCTGGGGAGCGTCATCATTGTATATAGTTGGTTGAATCTATCTTGGAGTCTGGTCATGAACTCTTTCATCTGAATCTATCGTGAGTGACATCCCGCCACCAGCACGCAAGCCAACCAGATACCAGCAAAACCTGACGGTATAGCAATCTTTTTGGCAAAAGGTTTGGTAGGTCTCATTTAAAGTAAAGCATGGCGCGCAATGTCACCAGGCCTTAATGCTTCTTTTATCGCCCGTCATATCTATTTGGCGGCACCGTTTGTTGATTAAGAAGCCGGCGGCTTTGATGGGAGCGTCGTCCGATAATCAATAATCCACATCATTCTTTGATGCAATCAGTACGATCTCCTCAACGTTCTCAAGTTGTCCCATCCGATCGGTGAGGTGATCTGCTGTAATGTCATCCTTTAGGGCAACGTCATAGGTCAAACTGACACTGGTGTTATCACCGGAGGGCTCCATATGCAAAAGGTCGGAGCGTTTACAGGCGGTATTAATGGCCTC
>Ga0302127_10000367_pt1 | contig 24215 bp, 24 predicted proteins | sample CB4_SCM_MG_FD_204452 | JGI IMG/M metagenome (GOLD analysis project Ga0302127, IMG submission 204452) | Marine microbial communities from Western Arctic Ocean, Canada - CB4_SCM | ecosystem: Environmental > Aquatic > Marine > Oceanic | place: Canada: Western Arctic Ocean | collected 2017-09-24
TCCCCGGCTTCGATGTCGTTGAAACAGATGCAGAAGGTCGTGAGGTCTGTGTAATCAATTTCTTTGGGCCCATGCCTGAGATGTAACTGAAATTTACGTTTCGGAGGGGACTAGACGGCTTACTATTTTGTAGATCTAACAGTTGCACCGAGAACAATTCCTATTGAAATTGGACCAGACAAAACAATTGGTAGTGTATAAAAAGTTTCGAATTCCTTCTCTAAACAATACAACACCTGCAACGCACAGAATCCCGCTGAAGTGAATGTTCCAAGAAACACGCGCCAACCAAAACTAGTACCGATATGCGAATGTTACAGCCAACCAAACCCTCCTGAAACACCAATCAACAATCAACAATCCAATTAACATGACCACAGTTGCTCTCCATGGCGTTTCGATAGGTTCGATTCCGACAGGCACTACTTCAAGCGCCAGCCCTATCACTAATAAGACTATTGCAACAATCAACGCTAATGCTAACTCTCTAAACATCGTAGCCATCTAACACCCTGTTGAGCGGCAAACCGAAAAAAGGTTTGGCCGAAAATGTGACAAAGAATCGAACGGGCCGATGTACGGCCTTCCTATGGAATTCAATAGATCCATACTCCATTCGTTACCTGGCAATCTATCGCATCCAGGGCCATATGCACAGACAGGCCAATTCCAATGAGTCTTATCTTAGGCATCTTTGGTACCAGACAAAGAGCAACGTAAAAAAGAACAAACCACAATTCATGTAACGGATGGAACCCAATACTACAGCGATTTGGATCGTATATTGGATTGGCAAATAGGTGATCGATATCTACGAGCATTGTCGCAATCGTTATTAAATAGGCTGACTTCCAGCTTTTCCTATAGAAAAGGGCTACCAGTAAAACTGGCACTACAAAGTGAAGGGCTAAGTGAACCATGTGTACTTTTCGCTATGCTTCAGGCAGCAGGAGCAGTGGCTTCAACCGCTTATTGGGCGACACTAAGCACCTCTACATCGGAAATAGCCTTTTCAATCAGTTCGCCACCTTTACTTGATACAGAGTAAGCGGTCGCAGCATCCGTGCCAGATACAACACGATGTGCAATGCCATCAACAAAATGAATACAAGCGCCATCATCAATGGCATATCCAGATTCAATAGCGCCATCTTTAACCATTCTTCGATAAGTAGGTTTCCGGTCTGCCTCTAAACTATAGTGAGGGCAACAACTACCTTTCAGGAACCCGAGACACTTCATGGCAGTGAGATCGCCAGCGATTGAATCGGTCACGCCCGAGTCGAACCAACATATGGCGCCTGCGCTGATACCAGCCAAGACGACTCCCTTCCCTAACGCAGAACGAAGATGATCCTGCATATCCCATGTTTCCCAAACGGCCAACATACTCTTTGTGTTGCCACCTCCGACAAAAATGACATCTTGATCATTAACCCAGTCAGAAATTGAGGGAGTCCTACGGAACAAATCTAAATGGGACGGATCACAATCAAGCGCTGAGAATCGGGTATAGAACCTCAGTATGTAGCGTGCTGCGTCACCACTCGCAGTGCCAATAAATCCAATTTTTGGCTGGTCGACAGCAGCCTGCCTTAAGATGTATTCATCGATACCCGGCTCAGATTCAGTAGAAAAACCTCCGCCACCCACTGCAATGATTTGTTGGCTCATCTCCGCTCCACAACAACTACAGAACACCCAGTTAAGCGGCGTAGACGTTCTGGCGCGGAAATCGCAACGCGGTTTACGTGACAGGTTGCTACGTCCGAATGACGGAGCCAAAGGCGAAGGAATGACTTCAACTGCATGTTATGCAGCTACTTCAGCGTCAATGTCCCAGCCAGGGAACACCAAAACCGCAGGATGACAGCGCAGTGCGCGCGCAAGAATCTTCGCTCGTGCTACGCCCAAATTAATACGCTCTCGTTCAATCGCGGAAATCGTGGATTGAGGAATCGACGTCAATTCTGAAAGCTCTTTCTGGCTAAGTTCCTGAAGCTCTCTGAGAATACGCACCGACTCTCCGGGAGAGACTTCGACTCGCTTCTTAGCTTTCGAGTAATTTTTCATTAACTTTTCCTCCGATAGTCATGGTGATTGACCTCGACTACTTCAACAAGTAACTGATCTCTTTCAGTTCGATATATCACACGATACTGCTGATTGAGCCTGGAGGATCTATGTCCTTTCCAATCTCCTCGAAGCGCTTCGTCTCGAAACCCCTTGATTAGACGTAAGCCAGCAGGGCCAGATAGCTCAACAATATCCTTCCATTTCTCGTATCGTTTCAAAACATCTGAAGGCAGCTTGCCTAGTTGTTTGTCTACGCGCCGATGTTCATACACTTCCCACATACTATAAATAGCATATATACTATAAATGGTATGTCAACTCTCTGCTGCATAACACCCAGTTAAGCGGCGTGTCACGGAACGCATCATTTGCGACAAAATGGCGAAGCCATTCGCAAATGGTGTGTGGAGTGTGAGTGACGTAGCCATAGGCGGAGGAACGACATCAACTGCATGCTATGTGACGACTGCATGACCATGATCTTCTACATAATGCTTAAAGCCCAAAAGCAGTGTACCCCATGCAATGTCTATCATTGAGAAATACTCATCCGTTTGGATGTCGCCTTGTTGCAGATGCAGCTGCGTGCCATCGCCAAGAGGAGTGAGCGTGTATGCGATGGAGAGATGGTTTGCCTCGGATCGCTCCGTTCCATGGTTATCACTCCAATAGCGGTATGAAAATTCGTTAGGCTCATCAAACGATACAATGTAACCAATATCCTTAAATGGCGTGCCGTCGATAGAACCGCTACAGACCTATTGGCCTCTAACTTGTAAATCAACGCGAGCCTTCTCATAAGGGAAAAAATTTTGAATCTGTCGCTCGTCTGTCAGCGTATCCAAGATTCGCTGAGGCTCAGCGTCAATTATTATCTCTTTCTCAAGTGTCACAACGAATTCTCCTAGACACATAACAACTTATTAGGTGCTTGCACTGATCGCTCCAATCAAACCGAACACCAAAATAGGTAGCAATCCGGGAACTGCATGAGAATCGATCGAGGGTAATTGCTTTAGCTGCTTCCAGGTGGAGATGAAGAAATATGGGTCCAAGCTTATGACTCGGCACCAATAGAACCACAGCGGTGCTGTGAAGCAAAATACGAACAACTCGACACCAAGGTAATCTACTAGCGCCACCCATTCCGCTGCCAGGCCAATTTCCTGACCTGCCACAACCACACATAAAAAGACCACGATCGATCGCGTTACCTTTGTCTTTTGTTGATCGGTTAACCTGAATTTCATAAACGACCCCGCTGCGCACGCACATAACGCCTTGCTATTATATTAGTTTTATTTCCAGTTTTTGACCCTCAAACTCAACGATGTCACCTGGGACAATTTTTTTACGCTTTTGAGTTTCGATTGTGCCATTAACTTTAACTTGGCCTTCAGCTACTGCGGCCTTAGCAATTGCACCACTAGAAACTAAACCTTCAAACTTTAGAATTTTATAAAGCTCAACAGGCTCTCTATTAATCTCGACAACACTCATTTATTCGACACTCAACTACTTAGAAAAGTAACAATTAGCAGCTTGACGCGGAATCGCTGCATAAATTTAGACAATTTACCTATTTCTAAAACCAATACAAAAATAACTTCATGAACAATGCGCTGAACTCAACTGGGTATAACACCCAGTTAAGCGGCGCAGCGTTCTGGCGGGGAAATAGCGAATACAATTTGCGCGACAGGTTGCTACGTCCGAATGACGGAGCCGTAGGAGGAGGAATGACTTCAACTGGATGTTATGCGGGGTGCAGAGGCTTAATTCGCTGAACATCTTTCTTTATCGTCTTGGAGGCATCCCAAAGATCTACGGCACGTTGAGCGTTAACCCAAAACTCAGGTGAATTTCCGAAGAGCCGACTAAGCCTGAGAGCCATTTCCGGGCTCACGGATCGTCGTTCCCGAAGTAACTCATTGACGGTTTGTCGAGACACACCTATCGCTTCAGCTAGCGCTGTTGCAGACAAGTCGAAATCCAACAAAAAATCCTCTCGAAGCATCTCCCCCGGATGCGTTGGGCGTCTCTTCATATTTCTATCATTTACAATGCTCATATCCTTCATCCTCAGTGATAATCACAGACTTCCACATCATAAGCGTCACCATTCACAAATCGAAAACAGATACGCCACTGATCATTGATTAAGATCGAGTACTGACCCTTCCTGTTACCGTCCAGCGAATGTAGACGATTGCCAGGAGGCACTTTCAGGTCATCTATTCGAACAGCAAGATCAACATATTCTAATTTCCTCGCCGCTCGCTTCGCTACATCTGATGGAAATTTCTTGGCTGTCCCTTGCGTAAACAGATCGTAGGATCTCCGATTTTCGAATGACTTGATCATGCTTTATTGTAATGCGTCACGTGACAATGGTCAATCCGGCATCATAGCCGCATAACACCCAGTTAAGTGGCCCGAAGGAGTGACGCGAGGAGCGAGTGACTTGAACTGCATGTTAGACGCCTAACCTCGCTCGAAGGTCGGCGAACCGATCAATGAAGGCAGCAGCCCTTGGAATAGGGTTTAAAAAGAACTGGTCGGGACCTCACATACTGTTCGCGTTCAGGTCCTCAGTTGATAACAGATCGAACTCGATCTCAACTTCGTCGGCTTCCCAGCTCGGGACATTGGCCCGAGCCGAATTAGCAATGATACGGCGAGCTGTAGTGGCAGCAGACATTCCCAAACAGGCGAGTTCATATACGTTGCGTCATTCATTCGCGACCCATGCGCTTGAGAACGGCATGGACATTCGGACAGTACAGCAACAACTGGGGCATTCATCGCTGGAAACGACAGAGATCTATACCCATGTACTGCATCGTGGTGGTCAGGCGGTGCGTAGTCCGTTGGAGGATATATTTCCCATCGTTAGCCCTGATTGACTCGCTGCCAACTAGGCAAACGTAAAGCGGCCTTGATCCATGACCACCTGGCCATTTTGGTTGGTGGTTCGAAACAGCGCTTCATTGCCGTCGGCCCACATCGATACCGTTAACGCATCGCCGGGGAGTACTGGTTTTGAGAAACGGGCATGCATGGATTTGAATCTTGCGACCTCACCACCACAGATCTCGCTCAATAATGCCCGGCCGGTGAATCCGTATGTGCATAACCCGTGTAAAATCGGTTTGTCGAACCCGCCCTGACTCGCAAATGCGGGGTCGCTGTGCAGCGGATTACGGTCACCGGACAAACGATAGGTGAGCGCCTGATCCTCTCGGGTCTGATAGGTTTTCTGGTGGTCAGGCTCACGCTCTGGAAAGCGGACCTTATCGTTCGGGCCACGGTCGCCACCCCAGCCGCCTTCACCACGGCAAAACAGGGCACTGTGTGTGCGCAGCAGAAGTTCACCCGTATTGACGTCTTTGGATTCTGATGAAAACGCCACGACACCCGCGGAACCTTTGTCCCAGATACCGGTAATTTCACCGACACTCTCGATCTCACCTTCGGTCGGGATCTCGCCAAAAAGCTCAATCCCCTGTAGGGCACGGGCCATCATGGCTTTGTTATATGTGCCCACCTGATCCAGCGGTACACCGCCACCGCCGAGAATCACGGCAAAGGTCGGCAGTACCTTCTGCGGCATATCCTATGTGTTTTCCGTGGTGTACTGCAGCTCATCGAGACCGGCACCAACACCTACGGCATAGAGCAATGCATCCTTCGAGGTCCAGCTGTGCCTTCTGGGTTCACCACGCGCGCCGAAGGCTTCAGGGTTTAACGGCATGGTCGTTCCTCTTCATCGGTATTACGGGCACGAAGTATAGCAATAGCAAATCTCGTTAGATAAGTGATAATAGCGTCTGTAAATAAACCGGATAAATCATCAAAAGATTGCATCCATGACTGAAAAAAAAATTGTTGTCTGTGCGCTATATCATTTCGTGACGTTGGATGATTACGTGCAGCTGCGCGAACCGCTGCAGACCGTGCTGACTGAGCACAAGGTCTGCGGGACTCTGCTGCTCGCCCGTGAAGGCATCAATGGCACCATCGCGGGGACCCGATCCGATATCGATGCCGCGCTTGGCTTCCTTCGGGCAGATTCACGTTTTGCTGAAATACGCATCAAGGAATCCTATACCGACTCACCGCCCTTCCATCGCTGCAAGGTCAAGTTGAAAAAAGAGATCGTCACGATGGGGGTGGCCGATATAGACCCGAACCATATTGTGGGAACCTACATTAAACCCAAAGACTGGAACGCGCTGATCTCGGATCCCGAGGTTACTGTGATTGACACCCGTATCGAATACGAAGTTCAGATAGGTTCATTTACTGACGCTGTTAACCCTCACACAAAATCTTTCAGAGAGTTCCCGGCCTATGCGGAACAGGCGCTCGACCCTGGCACTCATAAAAAAGTCGCTATGTTTTGCACCGGTGGCATTCGGTGTGAGAAATCAACGGCCTATCTAAAGTCCGTCGGCTTCGATGAGGTTTACCATCTTGAGGGTGGCATATTGAAATATCTGGAAGAAGTGCCGGAAGACGAGTCGCTTTGGCAGGGGGAATGTTTTGTGTTTGATGACCGGGTGACGGTGAATCATCAACTCGAGCGCGGTCAATACGATCAATGCCATGCCTGTCGTATGCCGATAACGGTGGAAGACAAAACTTCAGAGCATTACGTGCAGGGCATCAGTTGCCCAAACTGCTATGAGCAATCGACCGAGCAACGCCGGCGTAGATTCTCAGAACGCGAAAAGCAAACGCTGCTGGCCCACGAGCGGGGCGAATCTCATATCGGCAGCGCGGCCGCTGAAGCCCAGTTACGGCATAGACAGCAGAAACTTGATAACAAAAATCGACAGCGGAAAAAATCCGGATAGCGCACTGGCCTTGGGGCATCGTCACGCGTTTGCATATCAACGGCAAGATTGTGAAGATGGCGCCATGAACGAAGAAGCCCGAGAGCAATTTGCAGAGATCGCGAGCCTGCCTGATGATGAGATCGTACTGACTGAGGCAGCGCTTCTTATTGCGGCAGAGATGCAGGACAACCTCAACGTGCCCCATTACCTGTCCATGCTGTCCAACCTCTGTGATAGATTCGAACGCACCGTCGACAACGAGACGCCGATGGGCACTTCCGTCAATAGTCTGCTGGATTTCATCCATATTTCCGAAGATTTCGGCGGTAACGTTAAAGATTACTACGACCCCCAGAACAGCTACCTAAACCGTGTTATTGATACCAAACAAGGCATTCCTATCAGCCTGGCGTTAATCCATATCGCCCTCGGTTCCCGAATAGGCATTCCCGTTTGCGGTATTAATTTTCCGAGACACTTCCTGGTGTCCTATGGGGCCGAGATTCAGGTCATCGTCGATCCATTCACTGGGAGGATCTTAAGTAAGCCGGACTGTGCTACGTTGTTACGACAGCACCTTGGGGAAAATGCGGTACTGAAAGAAGAGTATTTTTCTCCGGCAACCAACAAAGACGTTCTGATGCGCCTGCTGGATAATCTCAAGCAAATTTTCTGGCAGAAAGAAGCATGGGTTGAGAGTAAAGCCTGCATCGATCGACAGCTCTTACTACTGCCGAATACACCCGAGTTTACGTTACAACTGGGCGCCGTCTATGAGATGCAGGGCAATGTCCCGCTGGCGCGACATACTTATACTCAGGTTTTACTGGTGTCCGATGATGAGCATCTTCGCAATCAGGTCAGCCAGCGCTTGCTGGCATTAGAACCAAAAGCCAAAACCCTGCACTAACTAACAGTTCAATCGCTGGCCTGTACCACCGCACCCTGCTGCTGTAACTGCGCTATGTCAGCATCACCATAGCCGTACTCTCGCAATAGTTCGTCGCTGTGCGCACCAATGGCCGGTGCCATTACCAGGTCTTTGTGTTGTTCATCGGCAATACTGATCGGGTTTGAAATCATCCATTGGTAATCCGCATCTTCTGAGCCAGTGGGTTTGATCACACCATTTTCGATAAGATGCGCATCACGGACGACGTCTCTTAAGTGCTCCACGGGTGCATAGGGCATGTTCTTTCTATCGAGCACCTCGCAAACGTTCGCCAGTGTTCGACTCCCTAGTTCAGCGGCAATCAGTGCGGTAACTGCCTCACGGTTGCCAAGTACAGCCTCGCTATCAGGAAACTCATCGCACCACTCCGGGTGACCCAGACATTCGGCGAATACGGGCCATTCCTTGTTGGGATTGGTAATACTGAGCATCAGATATTCATCATCTCGAGTCCGATAAACTGTTGCCATAGCACTACGCTGGCCCTGCTGATCGTTCAACATATCTTCCCGATCGTGGCCGGCAATCATCCCCTGCAGCATCATGCCGTTGGCATAGCAGCCACTCGCCACGAGGGACGTTGCTACCTGCTTGCCCTGCCCCGTCTTCTCACGGTGATACAACCCCATCATAATGGCACTCAGTAAACCCAGCGCGGTCGCATGGTCACCAATACCGCCGCCGGAAAATACCGGCGCACGCCCAAAGGGTTTCAGTAACGCTGAAATACCGGATCTCGCCCACCAGGCGGTGACGTCAAAACCACGGCGATTTCGATCCGGTCCTACCGTACCATATCCGGTGACCAGTGCATAAATCAACCGGGGATTACGGGCGCGCAACTCATCGTAGTCGAGTTCGAACTGCTCGATCTGATCCTCTCGAAAATTCAGGATCAGCACGTCCGCCGTATCAATCAGTGTGTGTAATACCTTGCGCGCAGCTTCCTGTTTCAAATCAAGACAAAGGTCACGTTTGTTTCGAGATACCATCTGCCAATTGTAGTCGGTTCGATAGCCGGCGCGCAGCAAGCGAAACCCATCACCACTGGGTGGCTCAATTTTAATGACGTCGGCGCCAAAATCCGCCATGACAGTGGCCGCCGCCGGGCCTGCAAGATAAGACGCGGCATCAATGACCTTGATACCTTCCAAAATATGGCTCATGAAACCCTCAACTGTTCTTTGGTAGTCCTGTGTGCTGAGTACGAAAGGGCAGCGCTGGCTTGATGGGTTTGCCAAAGCCTGTTCTCGGCACCAGATGCACCTTGCCGTTGCCAATTAAATCATTGCGACCCATCTTTTTTAAGGCGCGGCGCAGCAAGGGCCAGTTGTCTGGGTCGTGATATCTGAGGAAGGCCTTATGCAGGCGTCTGCTTCTTGTACCTCGAATGGTATCCACATTCCCGGCATCTCGCTGTATGCGGTGTAACGTATCCTTGCCGCTGTGATACATGGCAGTGGCGCTGGCCATCGGCGAGGGGTAAAAATTCTGCACCTGATCAGCGCGGAAGCCATGCTCTTTTAACCATAACGCGAGGTTAAGCATATCTTGATCTGTGGTCCCGGGATGACCGGCGATAAAATACGGTATCAGGTACTGTTTCTTTCCTGCTTCCGCAGAATATTTATCGAACATCGCCTTGAACTTATCGTAGGTCCCAATGCCGGGTTTCATCATTTGCGATAAGGGACCCTCCTCCGTGTGCTCGGGGGCAATCTTGAGATATCCACCCACATGCTCAGTCACGAGTTCCTTCACATATTCCGGCGTCTCCACCGCAAGGTCGTACCGAAGACCCGAGGCGATCAACACCTTCTTTACACCATCCAGAGAGCGTGCTTTGCGATATAGCGAAATGAGGGGCGTCTGATCAGTATCCAGATTCTTGCATATCGTAGGGTATACACAGGATAACCGGCGGCAGCTGGCTTCGGTTTCCCTGTCTTTACACGCCAGACGCCACATGTTCGCCGTCGGTCCACCCAGGTCCGAAATTACACCCGTAAAGCCCGGAGTCTTATCCCGAATCGCTTCGATTTCTTCTATAATCGAGGCTTCTGAACGACTCTGAATGATGCGGCCCTCGTGCTCGGTAATAGAACAAAATGTGCAGCCACCGAAACAGCCGCGCATGATATTGACCGAGAAGCGGATCATTTCATAGGCAGGGATGCTGGCATCACCGTACTCCGGGTGCGGTACTCGCTGATAAGGCAAGCCAAAGACCCAATCCATTTCCTCACTAGAAAGCGGGATGGGTGGCGGATTCAGCCAAACAAAACGATCGCCATGGGCCTGTACCAATGCTTTAGCATTATGCGGGTTGGTTTCACGGTGCAAAATTCGCGAGGCGTGGGCATACAGGCTTTTATCGTCGCGAACCGCTTCAAATGAGGGTAGCAGTACCGCTTCCTGCCGCTCGTCACCAACAAGCTTTACGACCTGTTCGCGATCCTCGGCTAGTAGCGATTCATTAACCAGCTGATGGCTAGAGGGCAATGTGCTGCAAAGATAAGCCGAGCCTCGGATATCTTTGATGTCATTGATTTCCTCGCCATTTGCTAAACGATGCGTGAGTTCCACGATGGCGCGCTCAGCGTTGCCATAAAGCAATATATCGGCCCGGGCATCAAGCAGCACAGAGCGTCGTACTTTCTCACTCCAATAATCAAAATGCGCAATTCGTCGCAGGCTGGCCTCAATGCTGCCAATGACGATATTGACTTCCGAATAGGCTTCCCGGCAGCGCTGGGAATAGACAATGACGGAGCGATCCGGGCGTTTGCCGCCAATATTCCCCGGGGTGTAGGCGTCGTCGTGACGTATTTTTCTATCCGCTGTATAGCGATTGATCATCGAATCCATATTGCCGGCAGCCACACCGAAGTACAGATTGGGTCGACCCAGGGCTGTAAAGGCATCCTTGGATTGCCAGTCTGGCTGCGCAATGATGCCGACTCTAAAGCCCTGGGCCTCCAGTACACGGCCGATCACGGCCATGCCGAAACTGGGATGGTCCACGTAGGCATCGCCAGTGACGATAATCACATCGCAGCTGTCCCAGCCCAGGGCATCCATTTCAGCCCGACTGGTCGGCAAAAACGGCGCCACGCCAAAACATTCGGCCCAATAGGGTCGATACTCGGTCAGTTCACATTTAGGCTGGTACATAAAACGCAGCCTAGCACGGATTTCTCGAAAACAGGCCAAACATTCTAGCGCCTTCACAATGAATAAGTTATTCTTCGTTACATCCACAGGGCATGGTTTTTCGTTCTAAGCTGACTCTCTTTTTTTGAATTTAGGGCTAACATTTTTATGATAAAAAGTACAAAGTTGGCAAGCTGGTTGGACGAGATCAAAGCCCTGTGCCAACCCGACGAGGTGGTCATCTGCGACGGCAGTAAAGACGAATACGATCGCATGTGGGTTCTGCTCCAGAATGCCGGCGTCGCTAAGAAGTTAAACCCTGAAATAAGACCTAATAGCTATCTCGTGCGCTCCGACCCGGCAGACGTCGCCAGGGTCGAATCCCGCACCTTTATCTGCTCCGAACAGGAGTCCGATGCAGGACCCACCAACAACTGGGTCGCACCATCGAAGATGAAAAGCACGCTCAACAGCCTGTTTGAGGGTTGTATGCGTGGTCGCACGATGTACGTGATTCCTTTCTCCATGGGCCCTGTAGGATCACCCATCGCCCATATCGGCATCGAAATCACTGACTCACCTTACGTCGTCGCATCAATGCATATCATGACCCGCGTTGGACAGGCAGTGCTTGATGCACTCGGCGACGATGACTTCGTCCCCTGTGTTCACTCGGTTGGGCGGCCACTCCTGGATGCTCAGGATGTTCCCTGGCCCTGCAATCCCGATAATCTACATATTGCGCATTTTCCCGAGAGCCGGCAGATCTGGTCCTTTGGATCCGGCTACGGCGGTAATGCGTTGCTGGGCAAGAAATGTTTCGCGTTAAGGATAGCCTCCGCCATGGCACACGACGAAGGCTGGCTCGCAGAACACATGCTCATTCTGAAATTGACCAACCCCGAAGGGATCGTACGCTATGTGGCAGGTGCATTTCCAAGCGCCTGTGGCAAAACAAACCTCGCGATGCTGATTCCATCCATTCCAGGTTGGAAAGTGGAAACAGTGGGTGATGACATCTGCTGGATGAAATACGGTAGTGACGGTCAGTTGTACGCCATCAACCCGGAGGCAGGTTTTTTTGGCGTGGCACCGGGTACCAGTATGGAATCCAATGCCAATGCAATGCTCAGCCTGACTGAAAACTGCATCTTTACCAATGTCGCCGAGACCGACGATGGTGACATCTGGTGGGAAGACATGACAGATGAGCCCCCCGCTCATTTGGTCGATTGGCGTGGTAACGACTGGACTCCTGGTAGTACAGAACCTGCAGCACATCCCAATGCAAGGTTCACAGTATCAGCAGCACAATGCCCCGCCATTGCGGATGAATGGGAAGATCTGGGCGGCGTGCCGATTAGTGCCATTTTATTCGGTGGTCGACGTGCAACGGTTGTCCCTCTGGTCAACGAGGCCATGAGTTGGAATCAGGGCATCTTCTTTGGCTCAATCGTTTCTTCGGAAAAAACTGCGGCAGCGGCCGGTAAAATCGGCGAACTGCGACGTGACCCCATGGCTATGCTGCCGTTTTGTGGTTACAACATGGCCGACTATTGGCAGCATTGGGTGAATATTGGTCTTCGAGAAAATGCACAATTACCAGCTATCTACTACGTCAACTGGTTCCGCAAGGACAGTCACGGTAAATTTATGTGGCCAGGATTTGGTGAGAATTCACGCGTGCTGAAATGGATTTTTGAGCGCAGCACCGATGCAGCCGATGCTGTTGAAACCGCTATTGGTAATCTGCCCGCCATTGATGCCGTGGATTTTTCCGGCCTTGATCTTTCTGAAGATCAAATCGCAGAGCTGTTACGGGTTGAAATTGACGGCTGGTTGAACGAAATTCCATTAATCGAAGCCTATTACGACAAATTCGGTGATCACGTACCACTGGAACTTCGCGAAGAATTGCGTAATCTAAAACAACGGCTGCAGAATGAAAAACAGGCTGCAGCGTAGAACATTGTCAAAGCCCATAAACGGCACTACAAAAAGCAGAGATAGAAAGAATACACAATGATAAATACCGATAAACTCGACAACCCGAGGGTTGGCACACAGCATTTTTCAGTGCCGAGCGGCCCGGGTACAGCGGCATCGCTTTCTATTCACGACAAAAACCAGACCACATAGAGTACGGCACAGGCGATCCAGAACTTGATGTCGAGGGCCGCTGTATAATCGCGCATTTTTCTCGCTTGTCCGTCATCAATGTCTACTTTCCAAAGGGCAGCGGGACCCAGCGGGACAACAGTCGCGTGCCCTACAAACTCGCCTTCTATGAGGCCATATATAAACGCATGCAGTCCCTGCATAAACGTGGCCCGGTCTATGTCATGGGCGATTTCAATACAGCGCATCAGGAAATCGATTTGGCAGTCCCCAAAACCAATCACAAAAACAGTGGTTTTTTGCCCGAAGATCGCGCCATACTCGACCAGTGGTGTGTCGATGGCTGGCAGGACACGTTTCGGGAGATTCATCCTGATGAACCCGGTCACTACTCCTGGTGGCGACAGTGGGGCGATTCGCGCCAAAACAATGTCGGATGGCGAATCGACTATATCTTTGCTTCACCCTCGGCGCAGAAAAAAGTCACGCTTGCCTACATGCTGCCGGATGTTCCCGGTTCAGACCATTGCCCCGTTGGCATTGACGCTGACCTTTAATCCGATGCCAACCAAAGACATCCAGTACCTGCTGTTCGATCACGATGGCGTGCTTGTAGATACCGAATACTGGTACTTCCGGGCAACCCAAATCGCGCTCGCGGAACTTGGTGTCGACATGCCGCTGGAACACTATCGCCAGCATCTTGTCGATGGCAGCCCCTCTTTTGATCTAGCCAGAGATGCCGGTTGCAGCGCACAGGAAATCAACGCTGCACGAGACAAACGCAACATCTACTATCAGCAGTTTCTGGCTGTTGAGGCAATTGATATTGAGGGGGTTCCTGAGCTTCTCAGTGCGTTAAAACAACACTACAGGATGGCGATCGTCACTACATCCAAGCGGGTTGATTTTGAATTCATCCATCAACATCGTGACATTGTTCAGCATATGGACTTTGTACTAACCCGAGAAGACTACGATCAAGCCAAACCAGACCCCGAGCCTTATCTCACTGCACTTTACAGATTTGGCGCTAAACGGCACCAGGCCCTCGTTATAGAAGATTCCGAACGTGGTCTTCGGGCTGCTGTAGCGGCAAAAATCTCCTGCGCCGTGGTGGCCAACAGTTTTACTGCACATCAGGAACTAAGTGCTGCCGACTATAGAATTGCATCACTCAATGAACTAACCGCGTTGCTGGATAGACACTAAGACAAGTCAGGCCCATTGGACAATGTAGTCTATTGCCTGTGGATGTTGTCGATTCCAACTAACAGATACGCTATTCTTGAACTGCCGGACACAGGAAACACCTCCAAGAGCTATGTCTCGGATTCCCCACATAGGTTTGATCATCGCGATACTCTCCCCGATTCACCGGCGGATAAGAAGGTAGTCCCCTGACTTTCAAGATATGGGTAGATGCAGACGCCTGCCCCAACATGATCAAAGAAATACTGTTTCGTGCAGCAACGCGGACCGATACCCCCATGACCCTGGTCGCTAACAATTTCATCAAGACCCCCAATAGCAAACTGATCAATTTCCTGCAGGTGCCACAGGGCTTCGATGTTGCGGATGACGAGATAGTGCTGCGCTCAAATCCAGATGATCTCGTGATTACGGCGGATATTCCCCTCGCGGCAGAACTTATCGCAAAAGGTGTTCAGGCCCTGAACCCAAGGGGTGAACTCTACACCGAGGACAACGTGCGTGGCAGGCTCAATATGCGGGACTTTATGGACACCATGCGGTCTTCAGGTGTTGAGTCAGGGGGCCCACCCCCTATCAGTCAGGCCGATAAGCAGGCATTCGCCAATGCACTGGATAGAATACTAACGCAACAAAAAACCCCATGAAACCAATCACTAAGGAAGGTGCAAATCCCACCCGAACCTGGGCATAATCTAGTTTTCTACACCAAGTAAAAGGGATTGACGTGAACACTGAACAAAACGAAAAAATGGCGTCCGCTATAGGCTTCATCGCGGCGCTTGATCAAAGTGGTGGCAGTACACCTAAAGCGCTAAAACTATACGGTTTGGAAGATAACGCCTGGTCCAATGATGAAGAAATGTTCAGTTTGGTCCACGATATGCGCAGCCGTATCGTCACCAGTTCAGCATTCGGTGGCGACCGCATCCTGGGTGCCATCCTGTTTATGAATACCATGAACGCGGAAGTGGAAGGCCGCCCATTTGCAGAGTATCTGTGGGAAGTCAAAGGCGTCGTGCCGATCTTGAAGGTAGATAGCGGCCTCGCCGATGAAGCCGACAGTGTACAACTGATGAAACCCATGCCGGGTCTCGACGACCTGCTCGCACAGGCCAACTCCAAAGGCATTTTCGGCACCAAGATGCGTTCAGTCATCAAGGCAAACAGTGCCTCCGGGATCAAGGCGATCGTCGATCAGCAATTCGAAATCGGCCAGCGCATTTTGGATGCGGGACTCGTCCCCATCATCGAACCGGAAGTCGACATCACTTGTGCAGAAAAGGCCAGTATCGAAACTGTTCTGCAGCAGGAACTGATGTCACATCTTGACCAGATTCCAGACGGTCAGCAGGTCATGCTCAAGCTCACCCTGCCGGAACAGGATGGTCTATACCGGCCCTGTGTAGACCATGCAAAAACCCTTAGAGTCGTTGCCTTGTCGGGCGGTTATTCCCGGGAAGAGTCCAACGCAAGACTTAAGCGACAACACGGCATGGTCGCCAGTTTTTCTCGGGCACTGACCGAAGGACTGAACGCGCAGCAGTCGTCAGAGGAATTCGACAGTATGCTGAGCGAAACCATCCAAAGTATCGTGGACACGTCCAATACCTGAATCATCCACCTTCTTTGAAACCCAGATTTTAACATGACCCCTTGTGACTCGATTGGTAAAGCGGAAGACCACTACACCCAGCCAGCGGATGCGCTAGAAGACCCGCCAAGGAACTGGCAAGCGACCATTAAGTACCTCGGTCCCAGCGTTATTATTTCCGCCACTATCGTTGGCTCCGGTGAGATTATTCTTACGGCAAGTCTCGGTGCTGCGGTAGGCTTCGGCATGCTCTGGTGGGTGCTGTTTTCCTGCTGGAGCAAATCCATTCTTCAGGCGGAAATGGCCCGTTACATCGTTTTAAGCGGTGATACCTATTTACGCGCGCTCAATCGAACACCCGGCAAGATACCCGGCCCACGCGGACCATTCTCCTGGCCCATTGCCCTAGGCTTACTCGGGTTCGCGGCAGGATTGACCGGACTCGGCGGCCTCATTGGCGGCGCCGGTCAGGCTGTCGTCATCATTTTCCCTGACTTAAATCCCCTGCTCGCGGTGGGTGTGCTCGCGCTTATCGCGGCAGTACTGCTCAGTAGTGGTAGTTATAAACGGTTAGAAACCCTGATGCTGGGATTCGTGATGACCTTCACTATCCTGACCATCGCTGGTGCCGTGTTGATGCAGGGCACGCAGTACGCCACTAGCACCGAAGATATTGTTAAGGGGTTCCAGTTCGAGTTTTCAACAGGCTTTGCAGTACTTGCGCTTGCGGCCTATGGCTATACCGGCGTCAATTCGGGTGAAGTTGCTGCATACTCATACTGGTGCATCGAAAAAGGCTACCCCGCTCGCATTGGACACTTTGACGACACCCCCGCCTGGTACGCTCGCGCCCATGGCTGGCTTAAGGTATTGCGTACTGACATATGGATCACTCTGGTCATTCTGACCTGCGCCACAATTCCATTTTACTTTCTTGGCGCTGGCGTATTACATGCCCTGGGTGAAGCGCCCCAAGGCGCAGAGACCATCACGGCACTTAGCAATATGTTTACCCAGACGCTCGGTCCGTGGTCACTCTGGCTGTTCGCTGTTGGGGCCTTTTGCATCCTTTATTCAAGTAGTGTCGCCGGTATTGCGGCAGGTGCGCGGTTTTTACCGGACTATTTGATCGAACTGGGTTTCATGTCTCGCGGTCGAATTGATCTTCGGCACAAGATCATTCGCTGGTACGGTCTTGTGGTGCCGTTTATTGCTTTTGGTCTATATGCAGGCTTTCAACGACCTGTGTTGATGGTGACCATTGCAGCGAGCTATGCCGCCATGATGCTGCCTATTCAAAGTGGCATCACCATTTATCTGCAACAAAAGCGCTTGCCTGCAGCCATGCAACCTAAATGGCCAGCCAGATACCTGCTTCGACTCACCTTTTTGCTACAACTGGTGCTCGCCTTAGCGGTCGTCTACTTTACGGTTTTGTAATAGGCGCAGGCTACTCAGTTCTGAATGGCGAATGTGCCTCCATCTCGTTGATCTCATCCTGCACGTAACCCCGTTCATCTTTTAGATAGTCATCCACGGCATCGCGAAAGGAAGTATTGACTATCCAGTGTGCACTGTAGGTATGGCTCGGTAGATAGCCACGAGCCAGTTTGTGGCTGCCCTGGGCACCTGCTTCCACCCGTCGCAGGCCACGTTCAATCGCAAACTCAATAGCCCGGTAGTAACACACTTCAAAGTGTAGGAACGGATGGTCCTCGATACAGCCCCAGTTACGGCCAAAAAGACATTCGCTACCGATAAAATTAATAGCACCGGCAACATACTCGTTTCCCCGTTTACACATCACCAGAAGAATGTCATCCGGCATCGTTTCCCCGATGGTGGAGAAAAAATGACGGGTTAGATAAGGGGTACCCCACTTGCGCTGGCCGGTATCTGTGTAAAACCGATAGAACGCATCCCAGTGCTCTTCCTGAATATCCGCACCCGTCAACATTTCAATAGTAATACCATTGGCAAGCGCATCTCTTCTTTCGCGACGGATGTTTTTGCGCTTTTTTGATGACAGTGCGCTTAAGAAATCATCAAAGGTTTGGTACCCATCGTTTTGCCAGTGAAACTGTTTATGGGTGCGCTGCAAAAAACCCAGCTCGCCCATGTGATCCCACTGCGCTTTCTCTGCGAAGGTGATGTGCACGGAGGATACCGCCATCTTTTCGGCGAGCTGAATGACACCGCCCAATAGATGGCTTTCTAATTGCTGTTGATCATCACTAGCACCAATGAGCAGACGCCGCCCAGTCGCCGGTGTAAAGGGTACCGAAATCTGTAGCTTGGGATAGTAACGTCCACCGGCACGCTCAAAAGCCTCAGCCCAACCGTAGTCGAATACGTACTCACCCGAGGAATGGTTTTTAAGATACATAGGCACGACACCCAGCACCCCGGCTTGATCCTCATTCTCCAGGACTAAATGGTAGGGTGCCCAGCCTGTACCGGCGACCGCAGATTCACTGGTCTCCAGCGCATCCAGAAAAGCAAACGATAAAAAGGGATCATAGGCGAGCCCTCGGTCTGCAGGATTCGCACATGCATTCCACGCCGAGGCACCAATCTCGCCGATACTACTTACCGCTTTGATCGTGTAGCTCATGAACCCGCTATGATGAGCATGTTGCCGGCAGCCTTAAAAAGAAAAATGCTCTGCGGTAAACGCTTCCCGAGTCGCCTCAGCATCATCCGGTGCTATACCGGCAAGAATATGAGTCGTGATGCCCATATCCGCGTATTCCCGAATACGATCATGGCAGTATTCAGCGCTGCCGATAATACCAATCTCATCCACCAGATCATCCTCCAGTGCCGCTGTCGTCTTGTTGCGGTCACGGGCTGCCCAGCCTTCACGGATGGCTTTGGCATTTTCTTCATAGCCGGCCCAGGCAAGGAATTTGTTGTACACCGGTGTTGCATAGTAGGGCGCAAAATGACTTCGAAAAAGGTCTCTAACCCTCGCTGCATCATCGGTAACCGTAACCTGATGACGGCAAACAATCTCAATATCTTCTAGTTTTTTGCCCGCCCGTTCAGCACCAATTCGAATGTGCTCCATCATCTTCGGCAATGCTTTCTTTGGGAACAGATTGAGTATGACACCGTCACCGACTTCGGCGGCCATCTCCAGCATTTTGCCACGAAGCCCTGCTATATAGATGGGCGGCTCACCGGCAGGTAACAGCGCCTGCCTATAACCATGTGTGTGCAGTGTCTTACCGTCAAAATCAGATTTTTCACCGGCCAACATACTTCTAACGATTTGCGTCGTTTCTTTCACCCGGGTCAGCGGCTTTTCAAAAGTCAGACCATTCCAGTTCTCCATCATCGTCTGACTGGATGAACCGAGACCAAGAATGAATCGACCATTGGACACTTTATGTAACACATGAGCGCTGGACGCAAAGACTGCGGGCGCGCGCGTGAACACTGGAATGATAGCGGTACCGATTCTTACTTTGCTGGTAATCATTGCAACCGCAGCTGCCATGGTTAACGCGTCACCACCATTAATATCCGCAAACCAGACATCATCATAGCCTGAGGATTCAGCCCATTTTGCATCTTTAATTGTGGCCTCTACGCCGTTACCATTAGGCAGGGTCAATGCGATTCGTTGTGGTACTGGCATGATGTTCCTCGTTTTGTAGTTGTTGTTATTGGTCGTGTTGTATTCTTGCGGCGTCGCTAGATGATATCGGCACCGGTAATCTTGTCTTCTAAACCCGGGCGATACAGTTCACGTTTTTCGGTGCGCATATTACGCTCATATTTGTTCGCAGACGTATAGACCGGTTCAGTCAGGGTAATTGCACCAAAAGATTTGGCGCGTTGCAGTTCACTGACTTCTCCATAACGGGTATTGCGTTGCCTCGGTGTTCGCCCGGCAATACGGATAATCTCTTCCATTTCTTCCGGCGAAGTCTCCTGACCATGGCTTGCACCCGCTGCCCGGGTAATGGTTTCGTTCATCAACGTACCGCCGAGGTCATTTACCCCAGCCTGCAGACACGCCTTGACCCCTGCTGGACCCAGTTTGGCCCAGGAAGCCTGAATGTTGCGGAAATGCGGATTGAGCACCAATCTTGAAATGGCATGTATCAGAATGGCTTCTCTGAAGGTTGGGCCCTTGCGTGCATGACCTTTCAAATAGATCGGCGCTTCCATATGAATGAATGGCAGAATCACAAATTCGGTGAAGCCCTGCGTTTTCGCCTGTAGTTCGCGAACCCTTAGCAGATGCCGCGCCACATGTTTATATTCTTCGATGTGCCCGCACATAATCGTCGCCGTCGTGTTAAAGCCAACTTCGTGGGCAGCCTCCATGACTTCAAACCATTGTGACGTGTTGATCTTGTCCGGACACAGGGTTGCTCTGACCTCATCATCAAGAATCTCTGCCGCGGTACCGGGCAACGTACCGAGCCCGGCCTCTTTCAGTTGCTCTAAGAATGCCGGCAAGCCAATACCCAGCGTATGGGCGCCCTGCCAAACTTCCAGGGGTGAGAATGCATGTATATGCATCTCTGGATTAACCTGTTTGATTGAATGGCAGATATCGATGTAGGTTTGCCCGGTATATTCAGGATGAATGCCGCCCTGCAGACACACTTCCGAGGCGCCCCTCGACCAGGCTTCCTGCGTTCGACGCATCACCTCTTCAGCGGACAAATCATACGGTCGGCCGCGCAGGTTTTCACTCATCTTGCCCTTTGAGAATGCGCAGAACTGACACTTAAAGTAACAAACATTGGTGTAATTGATATTCCGATTCACGCAATAGGTCACCTCGTCACCGGCGACTGCTTGTCGCAGGGTATCTGCGGCCTGACATAGGTAGGAAAAATCATCACCGCGAGATTTAAACAGGCGCACGATCTCGTCTTCGGTCAGCGTCTCACCCGCGGTTGCACGATTCAGTATCAACGACAGATCTGGTGATACGCTGCTTCTTGGGAGTTTGGTAACCCGGGCCAATTCGCTCTCCGGTGGCTCCCCTATTGCACCTGCTGCCCAGTCTTCCATGCGAGCAAACCCTTGCCCATCGATTGCCTGCAGCACTGAGGGTTCAACTGCCGGTTCTACCCAGCGTTTGAGATCTGTTGCGTATTCGGGATAGATCGCCAGGCGTTCAATTAAAAATTTACCCGCATTGGCGGTTTCATTGGCGAGATCCGCAAGATGCGGCCACGGTGCCTCGGGGTTTACAAAATCCGGCGTGACCGGTGAAACACCACCCCAATCATTAATGCCCGAGTCCACAATCTGTGAGAGCACACCGGGACTTAAGTTAGGGGGAGCCTGGATATTCATTTTGGGGCCAAAAATGATGCGCGCGAGGGCAATGGTCCACAGTAATTCGTTCAGGTCGGGTTCCGGCGCATCAACCATTAGCGTCTCAGGCTTGGCGCGAAAATTCTGGATGATGATTTCCTGAATGTGCCCAACATTGACGTCGCGCAGGGCAAGCAGTGATTGCACCCGCTCATATCGCGTTTCACCTATCCCAATTAAAAGGCCACTGGTAAACGGGATATTTACCTCGCCCGCTGCGCGTATTGTTGCCAGGCGCTTTGCCGGCTCCTTGTCCGGTGAGCCATAGTGCGGCATACCTTTCTCGGCGAGTCGTGTTGCGGCGCTTTCCAGCATAATGCCCATGGAAATCGACACCTTGCGCAATTCCGCCATCTCAGGCGCCGTCATCAGCCCTGGATTCAGGTGTGGAAAAAGTCCGGTCTCGGTAAACACCAAGTCCGCCATATCCCTGAGGTATGACAGAGTCGACTCTTGATGCAATTCCTTTAGACCATCCCGCGCTGCTTTGTAGCGTAACTCGGGTTTATCCCCAAGAGTAAACAGCGCTTCTTTGCAACCGGCTTTGGCACCAGCCTCGGCGATTTTCAACACCTCCTCGGGTGTGAGATAAGGCGCTTTTAACTTTCTCGGCACCTGCGCAAAGGTACAGTAATGACAAACATCACGGCAGAGGTGAGTCAGCGGGATAAAGACTTTTTTAGAAAACGAAACGCTGTTTTGATGCCCCAAGTCACGCAACCCGGCGGCAACCTGCATCATCGATGAGGTATCTGCACAGGATGACAGCTGCAACACTTCTTCATCAGAAAGCGCTTTGCCTGTCCCCGCCGCTTCTAGCAGCTGCAGATGTTCACTCATGCATTCAACCTCAGTAATTCCGGGTTTATTCTCTCTACAATACCGCTGTCCAGCAGGTATTTGAATGTCGCTTTTTGCTGCTCAGACGTACATAACACCTCAATCATTTTCTCAAGATCCAGTGGTGTATCCACATCGAGGCCGATGCCTGGCAGATGTGTGACTGTGGGCACAATGCCAAGGTCTTCGGCGATTCTCAAGTGCCGCCGGAAACTGTCCTCGCCAAACCCAAACGTCATGCAATCGGGTGGCGAACAGGCAACACAATTGGACCCGCCAAGGTCCGCCGCCGGCACAATATGAAACTCAGGCAGATCGTTGGCGCCAAACTCGTCCAATACCACTTCAAGCTCTTCCGGACTCACCAGGGGAATATCTCCCGGCAGGAACACCAGTGTATCAGCACCGTTATCCCCAAGTCTTGTGGCGGCGGCTGTCACCGCCGGGATAAGCCCAGGATTCACCGGTTCTGCCATGATCTTTGCACCGAAACTTAAAGCAAGATCCTGCACTTCCGTATCACTCGTCACCACAAGGATCTCATCAATCAACGGACAAACCTCGACGACTACCAGCACGTCTTCTACCATCGCCCGAAATAGATCGTTGCGTTCCTGTTCAGATAACAGGCCACTCAAACGCTGTTTCGCGTGAGCAAGTTGTTTAATGGGGATTACCGCTGTTGTCGTCATCGCCTAGAGCCGGTTTGCGAAGTCCATGACCTGCTGCGCAAGATCAATTCTGTCCTGCAACGTTACCATGACCGTGTTAGTGACGATAGTTTCAAGACCGAGCGCCTGGATGTCCGCCTGCAGCGGCGCATCTTCGTTATCAATGAAAAATCCCGTCAGGGCACTGCCGTACTTTTGTACGTAATGTTCAGCGACCGCGGTCGAGGTCTGCGGCATGCCAAGTTCGTTCATCATCTTCGCTGCCGGGCCTTTAATCGCCTGCCCGCCCACGATGGGCGAGACCGCCACCATCGGTGTATTGCCAATCCGGTCCATAACGCCAGGGAGTTCCAATATCGGGTCGACACTAACAAATGGATTGGAAGGACAGATCACGATAAGCCCAAGTGCTGGATCTCCAAGGGCCTCTATAAAAGCCGGACTGGGCGCTGCGTTTTCAACCCCCGAAAAATGAAAACCCGTCACCCTGGGCTCGCAGCGATCACGGACAAAATAATGTTGAAAAGACAGCGTCTGATCATTGTCGGTATGGACGATGGTCTTAACATCATCATCGGTCATGGGTACAAGCGGGTGCTGAATACCCAGGGAGTCACACAGTTCGCGTGTGGTATCGCTAAGCGAGGCGCCCTGTCTTCGTCGCGTGGTTCTTGCGATGTGGGTTGCAAGATCTCGATCTCCCAGTCGAAACCAGGTTTCACCACCCAAACGCGACAGCGCTTCGAGGAAATTCCAGGTCTCTCCGGCCTGCCCCCAACCCACTTCCTGATTGCTGACTTCCGCCAGGGTATACATGACCGTATCCAGATCGGGACAGATATCGAGACCCAGATGCGTAAAGTCATCTCCCGTGTTGGCAATAACGGTCAATTCTCCGGGAGCAAGAATCTTGGACAAGCCAAGGGCCAGCTTGGCGCCGCCAACCCCTCCTGATAATGCGAGGCACTTTTTCACGTTATCTGAACATATCCATTTCTTTGGGTCTGAGCAGCGGCTTTACGCCACGCAGGGTATCGTCTTCCGGTTCTCGGGGGTTATAACCACGCACAATCACGACGGGGGTTTTCTCTGAGGTCTGCCCCATTACCAGGGATGCTCCGGCGGCCATTTCATCAGCCGCACCCACCTGGGTCACAACCATTTCCCGGCCATAAATATCTGTTTGACCAATGTAATCTTCGAGCGCAGTGAACCCGGCAACACCGAGGGCGAGCCCCATCGTGCCCAGTCGCCAGGCGCGACCCACACTGTCATTGATAATGACGCCAACCTCGATGTTATGCCGCGCTTTAACCGCGTCACAAAGTGTAGCGGCGCTCGCGTCCGAATCGAGCGGCAGCAGCAGGCATAGATCGTCGGCATCAATATCGTCGACATCAATATTCGACTGA
>Ga0302127_10000371_pt1 | contig 24119 bp, 12 predicted proteins | sample CB4_SCM_MG_FD_204452 | JGI IMG/M metagenome (GOLD analysis project Ga0302127, IMG submission 204452) | Marine microbial communities from Western Arctic Ocean, Canada - CB4_SCM | ecosystem: Environmental > Aquatic > Marine > Oceanic | place: Canada: Western Arctic Ocean | collected 2017-09-24
GTGTCAAAAGACGTAAAAGCACCATGGCAGCAGATATTGAACGAATTGAGGGACGAGTCACCCAGAAGGACCCGTATGTCCAAAGGTACACAATTGGCCAAGAATGTTGATGCATTTGGCGAAGTGATGAAACCAAGGGGTCCAGGTCGCCCAAGACTTACTCCACGACAAATTTCAGATAAAGAGCATAAAAACGAAACAGAGTCACCGGAAGACTATGTAAGCCCTGACGACAGTGGAAGTGTGGTTGTTGACGAATCCACTGAAGAACCGTATAATGAGTTTCCAGACTATGATTCGACGTATGTGAGGCCAGAAGGATGACATACAAAGTAAAGTTCATATATAGGGGATTGGTAGTCTAAATATGTTTGATGGTGGATTGTTCCTTTTATTACTTGCTATCGGTGTATTGTTCATTATTCCACGTTTCCCTATTCAGTTTAAGTTAATGGCAGTATTCATCTTTTTCGGACTAGGAACGGTGTTAATCGCAGGTTATGATGTAGGCTTTGAATCAACGAGTATCGTCACTGGTGGTGCGACAACCACTGAAATATTCTATTTGATTGGAGATGCCGATCCAGCGACGTTTAATGAAAACAGTACGTGGGTAGGATGGATTCTTATCGCAGTAGCATGCTTGACTAGTTTCGGCTTTTTGTCTGGATACATAGGAGGAAGGTACTAGAATGGTCATGTATATGCATGTGATGTTATTTTTTATATGTCTTAACTTGGGACTTGGTTTTACCTCAATACCGGATACACCACTATACATAGACAATGCTCAGACTGCAGCACTACAGAACTGTTTTACGGTGTCTCAGGAAAACATGGTTGTTTATGATACATCAACAAGTTCATGGGTAAAGAACGGGGATCCCAATAACATAGTGGGTGACGGAGAAACCGCAACACAGCAAATTTCTGACCTTGAAGGCTATATATCTGAATTTGGAGATCCAAACACATATGATCCTGTTACAGCAGCAGTGGATGCCAGTTTCAGTACAATTGATTTCTTTAAGGGTATCGTACTTGGTGGCTTTATAACAAACGCTATTGACAGTATAACATTAACTTGTGACTTTACTACTTCAGGTTCACCTGTTGTTGACAATCCAGTAATGCAGTACTTTAAGGTAGGACTTAACATAATATTTGGTTTGATGCTTGCACTCTTTGTACTATACATCGTTACTGGCAAGTCATTTGGACTTTAAGAACTGATTTATTAGTATATAAACTCCCTTACATTTATGTTCTTTTATATAAGAGTTAATTGACACTTTCTACATGATCGATATTTCCTATATCATGGGATTCATTGGCGTGGCTGTAGGCCTCATCATTGGTATCCTGATATACAGTGAAGTAGAGGCCGCTATTGATTGCCCTCCAGCTGCAACTAACGCAGATGGTAACGAGGCATGTACTAGAGCAAAATCCATTGCATGGACGGTAATTAGTATCTTACCAATATCAATGTTCTTTGCACTATTTGCAATCTTTGGTGGATTCTCACGAATGGCATAATTGTGAAACCATTAAAATAAATTAGTTCACTTTAGACTTTTTAAACACTCTCAAGCAAGAAGCCGAATATTGTTGTGTATATAAACTCCCTTTTAAATACGCTCTTTTATATAAGAGTTCTCTAACATATCCTACATGATTGATATCTCCTATATCATGGGTTTCATCGGTGTAGCCGTAGGGCTTATTATCGGAATCCTGATATACTCAGAGGTTGAAGCAGCCATAGATTGTCCACCAGCAGCAACAAACGCTGACGGCAATGACGCATGTACAAGAGCAAAATCCATTGCTTGGACAGTAATTAGTATACTTCCAATTTCAATGTTCTTTGCATTGTTCGCTATATTTGGCGGTTTCAGCAGAATGGCATAATTGTGAAGTCATTAAAAAATAATTAGTTCACTCTAGACTTTTTAAACACTCTCAAGCAAGCACCCAAATGTTTTTATATATGTGTTTTCTAACACGATTAGATCGGACGTAATGATCTGATCAAGGTCTGTATTGACTGTAACTAGGAATGATATGCAGATCTGTTTAATTAAATTTTAAATACTACAGAAACAGTACGGTATATCATGGGTGAACGTTTAGTCGAAATACCTATTTCGAAAGCATTAAGAAAAAGGATCAAGGCAAGAAAGAAAAAATTAACCTATGAACAGTACTTAAAGAAAATTTTAGGGGCTGGACCTTAGATGGCAATTAACATTATTCTGCGTGGTATCATTTCAGTCTTTGCCATAGGCATTGCCATGGTTGCATTCATGCCAGCCGTATGGGACTTGTACTATAACCAGGATCTATGGATAGACGCACCAGCCGAAGCGCTGGCAACCAGGGATAACATATACGCCACGTTCATGGCATTACCATTATTCATGATAGGAGCAGTGTTCCTGTGGGCATACATGAGCACGACAAGGAGAGACTATGGATACTAGTTCATTGTTGCTGCACGGATGGGGTGTCTTTGATTGAACTGGGCAGACAAGGCATTAATTGGCATCACCATAGTGGCACTGCTTGCCGTGGTTGTACCGATATCAATTGGTTTAGCAGGCGAAGATGATGACTTAAACGTAACTGGAAACTTTTTACTTAATTCTGTTTATGGTCAGACCGACTTTGGTGAAACAAGCAGTGCAACAACCAGTGATTTTGAATCGTTCACCGAAACAGAAAGTATCAGTTTAACATCAGTGGAATCTCCACCTGATGACATTGTAATGACACCACCACCAAACAATATCTTCACAGGTGGCGACACTCCGTTTAACGAATACACATTCCCACCACCACAACCCATCGAGATAACAACACCTGTAACTGGCTTAGTAGAATTACCTCATGGACTTGAAACAGTAACATATGAAAAATTCCATGATGGCTATACATGGGAAGTAGATGAGAACGGATTACTATACAACTTATGGGATGAAGAAAGAATTGGTTCAATCCCAGAACCAAAGCCTGAATATCCACAAGTTACAGAAAACTATACCATTGTGCAGAATGATGATGATACATTTACTTATCTAACACATGATCCTTATATTGCAGATAAACACGAATGGAAGCCATATATCATAGGCGAGGATGATCAAGTCGTTCAGATACAAACCAACGGTGGAACTGTCGTGTTTGACAAGGTAGCTGGTGCAGTTACAATTTTTAATGAGTATGGAGTAATAGTCGATTCTGACAGTTATATGGTAAGAACAGCATTGTTAGATTCTGACGTCTGGACTAACCTTGACGTAAGTAATGCTGATGTGGAAACTGTCGTTGTAGAGGATGGCGATAAAGTAACTGTCTCGTTCGTTCGTGAAAACACAGAAGGTAAGTTCACATCTGAATATGTCATACATTCTGGAAATGTAAAGACAACCGTTTACTTTACTAACTACATCTATGAAAACAACAAGTTTGCATTTACACAAACTTTGGACTTGCCTGATAACATTATTTCTGTAAACGGCATGGAAGACATTGACCTAAATGATTATGTCGGAGTATCTTTTGACAGGGAGACACTTGAAGCAAACATGGCTTTGGTTTTAAAGATAAAGAACATACACTATTCATCTGGACTAGGATTTGACAACCTGTGGAGTGTCAACGTTGTCACACCGACAAAGGTGTCACTTGACTATGCCAACGTTGATGAATTACAAACTGCAATAGGTGAGACAGTGGAACTAGATCCTACATACACTCTAAGTACAGCCACCACAATGAGTTCAGGACAAGCTACATCTGCACAAATCGGTAGCAATTCACCCCCAGATGTGTTGGGATGTGGTGGTAGATTATCATACACTCAAGGCAGTACACCAACATGGAACTTGAGAAACTATATAGGTCCTTGGTACACTTGGAACGGATGTAGAGTTGCATCAGTCGGATTTGACTTGTCCTCAATCCCTGACAGCGCAATAGTTTCAGATACCAAATTAAAATATGACATTACATGGAACAATGGAAATGTAGTTGGAAATCTTGACTTCAATCAAATGACACAGCGTGGACAGGATGGATGGGGATTATGGGGAAGTGTCTCTACTACAAGTGGAACACCTCAAACTGGTGATAACCCATACTCAGTTTACTGTACCACATCATGTCCAGCAGGGGGAACTGGTTCAAATGGTGCACATCTAAAGAATTGGGAGATTTATCTAGATGCTAACAACTTGGGACCACAGCCTAACGGTGCTGGACACCAGTATGCCTACAACGTGTCCCCAGCACTCGGCACTGACATAGTAACAGATTTGGGTGCTCAGGGAAATGCTGATGTTCAGGCACAACTAAAACATTCAACTTCCGTTGATGGAGTTGGAGATTGGTTTGCACTCAGTATGCCATTTTCAACCATGAAGAACGGTGCAACGGCAGCTACCAACTGGACAAGTCCAAGTGTTCAAACTGCTAACACACAGGACATGGGATTTGACAATGTTCAATTACAGGTGACATATTATTCACCACCGTCATCACCAGCCAATGTAACCGTAACTCCTAACGGTGGAAGTGTTGACCTAGCATGGTCAGCAAGTGAGATCTATTCTGATTATGAGGTATCAACTCATGCAGATTATAACCCTGTACACATTGCTGGTACTGCTGGATATGGCGGTACACCAGCAACGTGTTCGGGTGGCAGTGCAACTGCAACAGCACCTACACTAGGACAGGCTGGTGTCATTGGAACTTCAATGTACTTTGACGGTATATGTGACACATTAAATCCGTTTAATCCTCATGCAAATTCCTCACAAGGTTCAGCTATGACATTCGCAGTATGGATGAAATCTGATGCTGGTTCAACTGCTATGGCAGAAATTCCTTTTGGAAAAGTTGGTTCTGGGTTTAATTATTTGATATTAAATGGACAATGGGCTTCGCCATACGGATATGCAAATAATTCAGTAACGGTAAATGGACTGTATTCAGCAGCAGATGCCTTTCCGCCTAACGTATGGAATCACTATGCCTTTACCATAGCTGCCGACAAGACCACACATCTTTACGTTAACGGTGTTGACATACCTCTTTACAGTACTTACGATTCTGCAAATTATAGTGCTTCAACCTTGACAACCGTTGGTGCTTCAAACGCTGAGGATAAGTATGGATGGAATATTGGATCAGGTTATCACACAAGTACAACCCTAATGAATTATCCATACATAGGATGGATGGATGACATGATAGTATGGCATGATGTTTTGACACCAGCAGAAATTACAGCAGTTTATGAGGGTGCATGGGGGCATCCGTATAACATAGTAGGTGCAAATACTTTGGAATACTATATGCCGTTTGACGACTCATCATTTCCATTGGAAAACTATGTCGTACTTAATCAACCCTCAAAATATGATGTAACATATTACATTGATAGAGATGGTTTATCTTCTGCAATCACTACAACCAATCTGTCAGTAACCGACACTACCACCAGTTTCAACACACCGTATGTGTATTCATTACAAGCATACAACAATGCTGGTGGCGGTGGTAAGTGGAGTGAATCTCCTTACGAAGTATCATCTGATGCCATTTCAGGGGATGCAACTAACAACGGTGCGACAACTGGTGTCGGTGGAATAGTTGGCAACGCATGGTATTTTGACGGTGTTAATGATTTTGTAGATGACATTACGGTACATTTTCCAACAGGTAGATCAGTATCCGTTTGGATTAATACTCCAAACAATGACGGTACAATAATTGGTGGAACAAACGCTGGTACGACTCAAACGTATGTAAATGGAAACATGTATGGATTTGGAATTGTGGCTACAAATGTCATACCAAATGATTCATGGACACATATTGTATCCAATATTGATGCGAATTTAAATTCACAAATTTACATTAACGGTTCATTGGCTTCAAGTGGTACGATGTGGGGAGCAACAGTGCAAAATCCTATGCCTTATGTGATGGGTACGACTGGTGGTGGAACTCACCCAACCAGTACACCCTATAATTTCCTTGAGGGTAAAATAGATGAGCTTGCGATATATAATCAACCTTTGACAAGTGGTGAAGTTTCAACACTATACAATAATGGCAATCCTGAACCTGTTAGCATGACCAGTGTTAACAGCGGTCTAACACACTATTACAACTTTGAACAAACTGGAAACACTTTGACCAACATGGCAGTGACAGAAGATCCAACAAATTATGCCATAACCCTCACAGTTGAACCACCGACAAACCTATCTGCAACATTGAACGCACCAAACGTTGATCTGTCATGGACTGGTGGCACAGGTGCAACGGGCTACAAGATTGAAAGTTCAACCAACGGTACAACTTGGACTAACGTAGTTGCAAACACTGGAAGTGCAACCACGACATATCAGCATACAGCACCAGTACAAAACACCACAAACTATTACAAAGTTACAACCCTCATAGGTTCTGATGTGTCAACTGCCAATGTTGCTACAACTGCATTAACCAATACAAATTATCGTACATACATTGACAATGCCTCAAGTACGTCATGTGTTGCAACTGGAACAATCTATGAGGATGGTTCAAGAGGTAACGGTTTACCAACACAGGGAAGTGGAAATAGATACTGTGAGTCAACCTCAATGGAATATGATATTTCAGGAATTGATGATAGTTCAACAATTTTAGCAATGGACATAGACGAGATACATAATATTTGGTCGGCTGGATATAATCCATCTTGTGAATACAAAGCAAACACGACAGTCCAACCATCAACTGGAACAGGTGCTCAAAAATACAGTGCCACACAAACTGGAACTGTCTATGCTTATGATCCACTATGTACCACAACTGCTGGAACATCATACAACGTACCACTAAGTGCACAGGCAAATACGGACTTACAAAATCAGTTATCTTCTGATTGGTTTGCAATCTCATGGACTATGGGTGGATTTCCAGTAATATCAGAACCTGGATCTGCCGCTCCACCTTCGGTAAACAGTGGTTCTGCAACTCTTAATGTTTTACATACAGCACCAGCCAGTCTAGCAGTCGATGGCACACCTGACGCACCTACCGGTTTGACAACAACCTTTAACAATTCAACACTGGATATGGATTTGGCTTGGACGGCACCTGTAAACAACAACGGTTCTGCTGTAACCGGATACAAGATTGAGACATCACTTGACGGTTCAACTTGGTCTCCGGTAATCACCACAACAAACACCAATACTACTTACTCACATGTATCACCAACCGTAGGTGTTATTAACTACTACCAAATTTCCGCAGTTAACGCTTACGGTGCAGGCAATAGCAGCGTATCATTTGTCACACCATCCGTTGACACGACCATAACATTACCAGCCAGTACATATCCGTCAGGAGTTGCAACTGACAGTTCAGGTAACACATACGTTTCATTGTCATCCCTCAATCAAATTGCAGTTTATGACTCAAGCGGAACATTACAGAACACTTACGGTGCTGGTGGTGCAATCAGTTGTACAAACAGTGCAGTAAACTTTGGTAATCCAAAAGGTATTTCCGTTGATTCAAGTGGAAATATTTGGGTAGCAGAACACTCATGTCACAGGGTGCAAAAACTTGACTCATCTGGAAACCACCTGTTCTATATCGGTAACACACCAACTGGAACTCAGGGCTATACTGGTTCAGGATTTGCTTATCCTTATGACGTTGACTTTGATTCAAACGGAAATGCATACGTTGTTGACACAGGTAATGCACAAATATCTAAATACAGTTCAGGTGGTACTTTCATATCTCAATTCTTGGCTATACCTAACGGTTCAGGAAACTACCAATCAGTTTCCCCAGAAGGAATAGCAATAGACAGTGACGGAGATGTGTATATTGCAGACAGATATAACCACAGGGTTTCACATTATGACAGTTCTGGAACATACATTGACTCCATAGGAACTACTGGAACTGCTGGAAGTACAAACTCAGATCTAAGTAATCCACAGGGAGTTGATGTGGATGCGGATGACAATGTGTATATCGCAGATGCAAGTAATAAACGAGTACAGAAATTTGATTCAAGTGGAACCTATATCACATCTACACCAACTGGTTCAAAATTTTACAATGACGTTGCCATTGACTCATACAACATACACGTTGTATCTGATGAAAGAAACGCTGAAATCTATGGACAGACAAGTGTTGTAGGTGCATTGGCAGGCGGTCCACCGGATGCACCAACCAACTTGACTGTCAGTTACAATTCTCCAAACGCTGACCTAACATGGGTCGCACCGACAGTAACCAACGGTTCTGCTGTAATTGGATACAAGGTCGAGACATCACTTGACAATTTGTCTTGGTCACCAATTACCGTACTAACAAACACCAACGTGACATACTCACATACTAATCCTACGGTAGGGGTTGACAACTATTACAGAGTATCAGCAATCAACTCAATTGGAACCGGTGTACCTGGCAACGTTGCAAGCGTACTGGCAGCACTTGTTCCAACAGCACCTCTAACCCTTACAACCACACAGACGGTTCCGTTCGCACATGATCTCAGTTGGTCAGTGCCATCAAACGATGGTGGATCACCAGTTACCAATTATAAAGTTTATAGGGATGGTTCTTTGATAACAACCTTGGGTAACGTGACAACATATCAGGACAACACAATGCAACACATAGCACACACACATTCCTATGAAGTTTCAGCAGTCAACCTAGTTGGAGAGTCACCAATGAGCAATGCCTCATCAATAACCAGTTGGAACGTGCCAGACGCAACAACCGGTGTTACGGCAACTGCCAGGGCAGGACAGCAGAATGAACTAAACTGGACCGCACCAAATAACGGTGGTTCACCAATAACCGGATATCATATAAAGTCAAGTACTGACAACATAACATTCACTGACGTGGTGGCAACTACGACAACCCAGCCATACAATCACACAGGACTTACACAGGGAACAACATACTACTACCAGATATCAGCAATCAGTGCTGTGGGTGAGGGAGCATTCGGTACAGCCAGCGCAACTGTAGGAGACGTACCTGATGCACCGGTATCACTCACGGTAGTTCCACAGGCAGGAATGCAGGCAACCATAACAATCACCATCCCTAACGATAACGGTTATGCAATCTCCTCATACACACTACACAGATCAAGTGACAACTTTGCAACGTTCACCGTATTGAACTCACAGACATCAAACGTCATTGTTGACTATCCATTAAACATAGGAACCTCATACCAGTACAAGGCATTGGCAACCAACTCACTGGGTGACTCTGCACTATCCGTGGCATCAGCCACAGCCCTCGCAGGCGACGTACCTTCAACCCCAGTGGCTCCAGGAACGGTGGTGGCAACGACATGAGGAAACTAGTAATTCCTTTAATGTTATTGGTTATGTTCATGTTTGTACCGTATGATGCCATGGCACAGACCCCAGAAACCGTAACTGGATTAATGACACTACCCGAAGAAAGAATCGAATCATTTACCTTTGATAAAATCCAAGACGGCTACACATGGGAATTGGACAATGATGGATTTCTGTATCAACAATGGGATGCCGACAGACTAGGAACTAACCCTGAACCAAATCCTGAATATCCACAAGTCACAGAAAACTATACCATTGAGAAAATTGGTGAGGATACCTTTAATTATACCACACATGATCCTTATGTTTTAGATGATGATGATGACTGGACTCCATATATTCTAGTCGAGGATAATCAAGTTGTTCAGGTGCAAGTTAATGGCGGTAATTTTGTCTTTGACAAGTCACAGGGTGTCGCAACTATCTTTGATGATGAAGGAGTAATAATTGATTCAGACAGTTATACAGTAAAAACTGCATTGTTAAATTCTGATGTTTGGAATATTCTTTCCGTCAATGACTCTCCTGTAACCACAACCGTTGTAGAATCTGGTGAATATGTAACTGTCTCATTCATTCGTGAAGATACAGAAGGTCTGTTTAAAACTGAATACATCATTGGTAACGGAGAAGTAAAGACAACCGTATACTTTACAAACTATACATTTGAGAATAACAAGTTTGCATTTAATCAAAATTTGAATTTACCTGACAGCATAATTGCGTTAAATGATCAAGTAATTGATTTGAATAATTATGTTGGACAAACTTTTCCTCGTGAAATATTGGAACAAAACGAGGATTTAATTTTAGAGATAAAGGAACTGCATTATTCTTCGGGATTAGGATTTGAGAACTTGTGGAGTGTCAACGTAGTATCCCCAACTAATGTATCATTGGACTATGCAAACGTTGAGGAAGTACAAACTGCAATTGGTGAGACAGTGGAACTAGATCCTACTTGGTCATACGGTCCAGCAGGGTGGGGTGATAGATACTTTATATATTCAGTTAATGGTGTTGCAGCTACAACATGTGATGCACCGTGGACAGTATATCTTGGAAATGCCGCAAACTATCTTACTTTTCCATCAAGCGGTACAACCAATTCCAACTGTTATTTGCCAGTAAACCAATTTAACATATCAACACTTCCATCAACTGCAATAATCACAAATGTTAGCATGTACCATGAGGTTTTTAACAGTTCATCACCTAGAAACTGTGACTTTGTTGCCATGGATGCATCAAGAACACTTGCTACTGCTACTGGTGCTGCTGGTATCTACAATGAAATTACCACAGGTACAGTCATGTTGGCAAATGATTCGGCATGTGCTTCTGGAATCGGATCATATACTGCCGACTTTGGAAGTGCAGGGGTTACGGAATTGACTAATGATATTGCTAATGGCAATACTCATTTTGTAGTAGGTATCAAACCAACTGTTGGAATTGTACGAGATGCTAATACCCACCAACAAATCTCTCAAAATCAAAAATTATCTGTAACCTACACGTCCCCCCCAACAACTCCGACAAACCTAACTGCAACATTCAACTCTCCAAATGTTGATCTAACTTGGAGTGCATCTGATAACTATTCAGATTACATAGTTTCATCAATCGCAAAAAACGACTATGGCACTGGAATAGCTTTGCCTGCAACTTGGTTAACATGGCAGAGCGGTGCTAATCCGACAACCCCTACAATGGGTGTGGGTGGTGTGATTGGAACTGCTTTTGACTTTAACGGCTCTACTGATATGATTGGAGCGAACCATGTTACAGGTTTTCCTAACAGTACTGTTGCACCAACACAGGCTTCAATATCAATGTGGATAAAGCCTGAGGCAACTGGAAGTTCCGTAGGCAATCCGTTTGGTGGAACAGGTTTTCAATCATACTGGATTACCAACACACCATTGTGGTCACAATATCCATCAAACTCGTTTAACATGGGAAGTATCTATTCTAACGGTGGTGTTTACAATATGCAACAATGGAATCATTTGGTACTTACCATTGACAGTACAACATCATCAAACACAACTACCGTTTACGTTAACGGCAGTATAGTTCCAATGTTTAACTATCCAAGTGGTACAGGTGGCGGTGCTTCAAACAATTCAAATTCAAAGACAGCAGGAAATTTGGTAGCAAACATGCAGTTGGGTGGACAGTATCATCCGTCACAATTCAAATATCCGTTTGACGGAAAGATGGACGAGTTCTCGTCATGGAACAAAATATTGTCACAGTCAGAAGTAATCACACTTTACAATTCAGGTAATGGAAACACACCTGACAGTATCAGCTCAAACAACAACTTGATTACTTATTTTCCTTTAGATAATCTTTCTGCACCGCTTCCAAACATGGCAGTAGTTACAGATCCAATCACTGTAACGTATAATGTAAACCGTAATGGTGTAACTGTCGGAACACCAACAAGTACAACTTTTACGGATTCTCCAACTGTGGGTGGTACTTATGACTATATGTTATCAGCCACGACAACTTATGGTACAAGTGGAAACTCTACAACTCAAAGCATTGACTTGTCTTTACCTGGTGCACCAACTGGACTAACTGCAACGTTTAACAATCCAAATGTTGATTTGTCTTGGAGTGCTTCGGGTGCTGGTGGCTCACCCATAACTGGATACAAGGTTGAAACAAGTACGAACGGTACAACTTGGACTGACATAATTGCTGACACTGGAAGTACAGCCACAACATATTCCCATACCGCACCTGTAATGGGTTCATTAAATTACTATAAGGTTTCAGCAATCAATTCACTTGGAACTGGAAATGATAGTACAATAGTTGAAAATACAACGGACTTAATTGCTGATTATGATATTAATCTAACTAGGGATAATAACTGTACTACTGGAAATTTAACAAGTTTCCCAACTGCTGAAACAGTCACAGTAGGGATAGGTTCATGGGCGAACCAATGTTACAGAGGATTCTTGGAATTTGATACTTCTACAATTCCTGATACTGCAACAATTACAGATACAGATTTTAAATTTGAAGTAAAAACAATATTGAATAATAACAATGCTATGCAAAGCTGTGTATTTGTTGACACCTCAACAACAAGACAAACCGATACTGCCAGTACAATGTGGACAGCCGTTGGAAGTGGAACAAACTTCCTTTCTGATTCAACGTGTACTTCCGTTGGAACAAACAAGTCAGTTGACTTGGGTTCAAGTGCTGACACTTTAATTCAAAACAAACTGTCAAGTGACTATTTTTCATTCGGCTTAAAATCAAATGACGAAACCACACTTGGTGGGGATTTCACTCAATTATATTCAGCAGATAGTGGCACATGGCCAAATTCAAACCCTGCAACTCCTTATCCAACGTTGTCATTAGCATACTTAACATCTGCAACAGCACCTAGCGTAATGGCTGGAGCTCCACCTGTTGCACCTACCAACCTTGCAGCAACCACATCAGATCCAATCATACTCACCTGGACCGCATCACCTGATCCAGATGCAGCAAGTCCTGTGTTACATTACTCAATGGAACGAAGCACTGACGGAACCACTTGGAGCACACTCAGTGCAAACATGGGTAACGTTGTAACGTACACTGACAATACCACAACCGCAGGAACCATCTACCACTACCAGGTCACAGCACATACCAACGCAGGTGCAGGACCTGCAAGCACACCGACAAGTGCATCTGCCGGAACTGTATCATCTGCACCACAAACACTGGCAGTAACACAGACCGTTCCTGCACAACTTGATACCACGTGGGCAGCACCTGCCGACGACGGGTCAACAGGAGGCATCACGGGATACAAGGTATACAGAGACGGAGTGGTTCAAGCAACATTGGGCAACGTGTTGGCATACAATGACACTACCATAGCAGCAGGAACCCAGTACACATACACCGTCACTGCATTGAATGCTGCAGGCGAGTCAACAATATCCAACGGTATCGTAATCACATCATGGGCATTGCCAGACGCACCAACAGGTGCAACTGCAAGTGGAGGTATTCCGATTGTAGTAAGTTGGAATGCACCAAACAGTGACAGACCGGTTACCGATTACAAAGTTTACAGGGACGGATCACTTCTAACGACAGTAACCGCACCAACCCTGACCTATTCAGATTCTAACGTTACGCCAAACACCACATACTCGTATACAATATCGGCAGTAAGTTCAGTGGGTGAGGGAGCACAGTCTGCCAGTACCAGCGGACAGTCAGGTGTTCCACCGTCACAGATAACAACATTCACTGCAACCCCTGTGGATTCGTCAAGAATCAAACTTGACTGGGCAGCACCAAACGATAATGGGTACACCATAACATCATACAAGATATACCAGGGAAGCAGTCAAGTAGGAACCACAGCAGGTCTTACATACACAGACACAGGACTTCAAAATAATACATCATATTCATACACGGTAACGGCAGTAAACATTGGTGGCGAGGGAACACCGTCAGCAGCACAGACTGCAACAACGGCAACACCGCTAACTCCACCGACAAACGTATACACTGAGGAACATGTTACCAGTGTCAACGTTACATGGGACAAGGTTATTGGTGCAGTAAACTACACGGTTGAAAGGAACGGTACTACACTTGGCACTACCGCCAACTTTTGGTTCATTGACAATACAGCATCCGCATCAACCTCATACACCTACAAAGTTTATGCAAACTCCAGTGCAGTCAACGGATTTGTCGGAACAACAAACACCGTAACAACGGCATCAGCCACACCACATCAATACGTCACGGTCACACCGACGGCACCAAGTGCAAATGCATATCCGATAGACATGTATGAACTGCACAGAAACGGATCAATGGTGGGCTACCTTGAACCAAACAACCTTACATACGAGGATCATGATGTCACAATAGGTACTACATACACATACCAGGTCAGGGCACACAACCTACTTGGATGGTCACAACTATCACCTGTTGGCAGTGTAACCACATGGAACGTACCTTCTGTCATAACCACACTTGCAGGAAACGTAGGATCACCAATCATACTTACATGGACTGCACCGGCCACTGACAAGCCAATTACACTTTACACAGTATACCGTGACGGAAGCCTCTTGGCAACCACAACAAACCTCACACACAGTGACAATTCTGTAGCAGCAGGAAGCACCTATGTCTACACCGCAACTGCAACCAGTGTTGTTGGTGAAGGTATACAATCCGCAGGACTTTCACTACAGGCAGGAACAGTCACAACGGTTCCACAGAACGCATTGGCAACCACACAGACTGGAAACAACATCTCGTTCAGTTGGACCGCACCAAGCAGTAACGGTGGTGTTCCAGTAACAGGGTACAATCCACAGGCATCAACAGACGGAGGAACAACATGGACTGACTTGCTAACAACACCATCCGCAGCAACTTCATTCTCACATACTGGACTCACGACAGGACAGAACTACTCATACCAGGTACTTGCAATAAATTCAGTGGGCAACTCACCCTACACTTCATCTGTTTCAACAGTTGCAGGTGATGCTCCTTCACAGGTAACAGGACTTGCAACAACGGCAGTTTCTGATACGGAGATAGACCTTGCATGGAACATTCCTGCAAACAACGCATACTCAATATCAGTTTATAATGTTCTAAGATCAGTTGACGGAACAACATGGACGTCATTCACAACTGCCACAAACAGTTATTCCGATACAGGTCTAACTGCTGACACTGTATATCATTATAAAGTTTCAGCAGTAAACATATTGGGCACAGGTCCGGAGTCAGCAGTATCACAACAGAGAACATTCGGTCTACCTGATCCGGTAACATCCATAACACTTACCCCACAAAGCACGACACAGATAGACCTCAGTTGGACACAGCCAAACCTTAACGGTTTCCCACTATCTGCATACACCGTACAGTATAGTACAAATTCAGGAACAACCTGGACCACACTCGCAACACAGACGTCAACCACATATACATCAACCGCATTAACACAAAATACCGTCTATGACTACAGAATCAACACCGCAAACTCCTTCGGTAACACTGACGGATCCATAAACACCGCAACCACTTATCCGATCGCAACCAACCTAATATCCGGAACAACCCAGTCAGACACAGAGATACAGGTAACATGGAATGCAATTGCAGGCAACGGTTCTGTTCAATACAGTCTTGAAAAAAGTGACGACTCTGGAGTAACATGGACTCCTTTATCAATTTACCTTACAGGTACAACCCACACTGACACAGGACTCACACCACTTACCGGTTACAACTACAGGGTAGCCTCTGTCAATTCCGCAGGATTATCATCACCATCAATCTCATCCAATACCGTGACAACATTCGGTCCTTCCGATATTCCAACAAACCTTGCCTTAACGGCATTGTTGAATGCAGAAATTAAACTTGACTGGGTCGCACCAACCACAACCAACGGTGCACCTGTTACATCATATAACATCGAGCGCAGTATCAACGGCTCAACATGGAGCGTACTGGTTAACAACGTAAGCGGTCTAACACATACAGACACAAGCCTTACAACATCCCAGGTATATTATTACAAGGTTTCCGCAAACAACCTCTACGGTACTTCCGGATTCTCAGCAAGTGCAAACGTAATGGCAAGTGACGTTCCTTCACAGGTAACAGGACTTGTCGCAACCTCGTTACAAAACTACGAGATTCAACTTGACTGGACAGCACCAAATGCAAACGGATATTCAGTATCAGGATACACCATTGAACGAAGTACGGATGCAGGAAGCACATGGAGTGTTCTTGCTGCAGACACACAGAACACAGACGTAACATACACCGACATCAGCCTTACTGTAAGCCAGACATATCACTACAAAATTTCAGCAATCAACCAGGTTGGAACAGGCTTGGCAAGTGCCGATGCAAATGCACAAGCCGGTGACATTCCAAATGTACCAGTATTAACACTAACAGCATTGCCAAACAGTGTAATACAAAGTGACTGGACTTCTCCAACAGATAACGGATTTGCAATAACCACATACCAGTTAGAAAGATCTGATGATGCTGGTGTCACATGGAATGCAGTAACATCAATAAATGCAAACACATTCCAGAATACAGGACTAACTAACAGTGTCTCATACCAGTACAAAGTCTCAGCAACAAACCAAGTTGGAACATCCGCATTCAGCGGTGCAGTTGCAATGATAGCAGGCGACATACCATCACAGGTTACAGGTCTAGCTGCCACAACCACGTCAAACACAAGCATTGACTTGGCATGGACAACACCAAGTTCAAACGGATATGCTATAAGTGGATATATGATTGAAAGTTCTATTGACAACGGTGTTACATGGTCCACTCTTGTTGCAGATACACAGAGCACATCAGTTACATATTCTGACACTGGTTTGACAACAGGTACATATTACACATACAAGATTTCTGCTATCAACCCATTGGGAACCGGACAGGCATCCACAACGTCAACCTCACATGCAGGTGATGTTCCTGATGCAACTGTACTTACGGCAACACCGTCAGCAAGCGGACAGATAACACTTTCATGGACAGTGCCTGGCGACAACGGATTTACACTTGACAAATATTTGGTAGAGAGAAGTACTGACGGAATAACATACACATCAATAGCAAGCATTGTTCCAAGCACTGGAGTCACTACACATACTGATACAGGAGTTGTCGGAACATTATACTACTACAATGTAACAACGGAGAATGCAATAGGATTCAGTCCAGACAGCAATATCGAGTCACTCAATGCAGGCGACGTCCCAGGTATTGTGACAAACCTTGCAGGAACCACACAATCCGATACACAGATCAACCTAACATGGACTGTGGCATTACCAAACGGATACCCAGTAACCGGACATGTCATTGAACAGTCACTTGACAACATAACATGGAACGTGATAGTTGCAGACACACAGACAACACAAACCTCACATACTGTATCAGGTCTTACAACACAAACTGATTACTATTACCGCGTATCAGCAATCAACCAAATTGGAACTGGTGCACTCAGCAATACCGTTCAACTTCATACCTTCGGACCACCGGATGCAATTGGTACGGTAAATGCAACTGCAACAAGCACCTCAGCAACGTTGTCATGGACTGCACCGTTTGATCACGGTTCCCCAATCACAGGATACAAGGTAGAGGTACAGGACTTTGTCACTGGCAACTGGCTAAACCTTGCAACAGTAACCACCAACACATACACACAGGTAAACATGATACCAAACACACAGTATGAATACAGAGTCACCGCCATTAATCCATACGGAACAAGCTATTCTCCAAATACAATTGTATCGACACTTGCAACAGTATCCGGAACCCCTACGGTAACAGTGATATCAGGAACAGAACTCAAGGTTGAATGGGCAGCAGTTACAGGTACAGGAATTACATACACGATTTACACTTCACCAGATGATATAACATATACGGCAGGACCGGTAGGTCATCCAACTGCATACTTTAATCACCAAGGATTGACAAACGGACAGACTGTATATTACAAGGTGTCAGTACTAAACTCATCTGGTGGATCAACACAAAGTCCATCCGCAGTAGGTACAACATATACCACTCCAGATGCACCTACAAACATACAAATCACACACAGTACACCACTCTCCGCAACTATAACTTGGACAGCCCCAGCAAATGATGGTGGGGATCCAAGTAACCTTTCATACACTTTACAAAGATCAAATGATAATGCAAACTGGACATCATATATATCAACAACGTCCACTGCCACGATTGACTCAGGTCTTTCAACTGGCACACAATACTACTGGAGAGTCAACTCAGTCAACTCCGCAGGAATTGGAGGTACAGGCGGAACTGTAAGTTATCTTGCACCAGACTTACCAACCGCACCAACAGGCCTAACAGCTGCCTTGACCGGAACTACAAATTCTGCATCAGTTCTTAACTGGGGTGCACCAAGCAATACTTCAGGTTATTCTATAATAGGTTATCAAATTGAAAGAAATGACAACAATACAGGCTGGACAGTATTTGTTGCAGATACTGGTAATTCTGGAACAGTTTATACTAACACAGGATTAACAGCTGGTACAAGTTATGTTTACAGAGTGTCTGCATTAACGGCAGTTGGTGAAGGACCGGCATCCAATACAGCAACGGTACAACCTGTACTTGCAGTGTTATCAATTGTAACTCAACCAACTGGTGGTAACAGTGTATTGGTGACACCAACCATTACAGTTACAGGAAGTTCATCTGCAACAATCGTACAGCAAGCACTCTACATTGACAATGCAAGGGATGTTTACAAGTCAGTTAGCATACCTCTAACAAACAATGCTGCACTCCAAGCAATGACATCCTATCCGACACAGACAAGTTCATTCTATGCAACAATAACACTTGACACCGGTTACATTATACAGAGTGTATCAGTACCTGGAACTCCAGCATCACCATTCGTAACTGGTAACATAACATTTGGCGAAGACAGAATTGAATACACAAGTTCAGCTACATGCTATGCTGCAGGAGGACTATGGCAGGCACCAAGCAATCCATTGTCAGGAACTGCACTTGCATGTACGTTGTCATATACCGAATCAGTTCTTGACTTTACAGTACAGCCAGTAGGAGCAAACGTCATCATATCATACCAACCACAAAATCTAAATGAACCAGCAATCGTAAAGGCATTCACTGCAACATCAACACAGATAACAGAGACAACAGAAGTTGATCCAGAGGTTGATTATTATGGTTCAATCATAGTCAATCCACAGTTTGAATACACCATAAACGCAGATCAAACGATTACAGTCGTATGTGATCCAAACGATATAATGTGTGATGATTCAGATACGGACATATCCACACCAGGTATACAAAGTGACGTGCCAAAGGGTGTTCCGGCAGAGAAAACATTCAAGAGTTTCAAGTCACCAGACGCAACAAGACAGTTAGGAATCGAGCCTATGGGCAATCTCTTTGGAGTTAACATGGTATTCATCTTTGTCATAGCATTGGCAGGAATATTCACAGGAAGAAGTGCACCAATGGGAGTCATCTTCATAGTTGTAACACTCGGTATCATGTCATTCCTAGGATATCTTGACTTTGGCAGTGACTTGATGAACGCAACAACATGGTCATTGCTTATAATTGCAGCAATACTTGGTATATTCCTGGGCAAGCGATGGTCATAGACAAAATATTTTAATTTTATATACCCCTGACAGTAAAAATCATCGATGGTAGTACCGTTATTTGAAATGAAATTGTCTAAAAAACCCATTGCTATAATAAAAATGGGTGATCGTAACGTCAGTTTTGTAAAAATAAACAAATATAATTCTAAATATTTTACAACCAAGGACGGTCAAACCTACGAGTTGGATGACGAATATGAGTACAGATTTAAAAAAACAGGTGTATATTTTTATAATTTTTCAAACTCTAAGCCTTTAAGTCTGTCCTCAATAAGTGAGATAGATGACGTAATGAAAGATGTCGGTGAATCTGAACTGTTCAACAAGGAAAGATTCATGTCAACGGTAGGAAACGATCCAAGCATAGATGTCTCGTCACTAAACATACCAAAAGACATATCAAAAGACATGACACCAGCAACAAAACGATTCCTTCAAGACCATGCGACTGATGACGAAACAGCCAAGACAGACATGATGATTAATGTTCACAACCAATCAAAACCCATACCAAAATACAGTTCACATCTAATGGGAATGGGTATGAACAGAACAGGTTTTGCATTCGTTCAGATAGCATACCAGCGTATCGATATTGTGCCAATGTATTTTAATGATAACAAAGCATATACACAGTATGGCGTGTTCGAGATTGACAAAGACAACGTATACTTCCTAAAGAAACAAATGCTATGCTTCTTTATAATATCAAACTCACGAGACGAGATCAGACCTCCAATGAAAAGAGAACCATATAAAGTTATGAAAACAATGGTAAGAAAAAGACGTTTTGATCAGATAGACAGTTTCATAAAACCAATACCAGCAAACGGAAAGAACATTGATCAGCATCTCAAAAAAAAACAACCGATTCCAAGAAGCGTTTCAATCTCTTCGGAAAAAAAGTTAGTTCAATTTCAGGCAGACTCTCCAAGCGTGTGTTACACGACGATGAAGGAACTTCACCTGACAAAACAAGCAGTAGCTAAACAATTATCAGATCCATTAAAGAAAGCAATTCCAGTAATGTTAATATTTGGTGCAGTCATGGGTATTGCAGTAGTAATGTCCAATGCACCACCAGTCATCGATGCCGTCGCAGACAGAGTGGTAGGTAGACCGGACGTGTTTGTCATGACCCCAGAGGAGTACGAGCAGTGGGAGATAGACAACGGTCTGAGGGAAGAGTTTGAGAGACAATATGTAGCAGGACTTGACAAGCCTACATATGACAAGTATCTTGCAGCAGGTGGTACACCATACATAGAAGGCGAGGAAACGTTCCTTGGTGTGAAACAGGGTGCTAGTGAAGAAGAAACAGAATCAAAGGTACAGACATATCTTGGTGTTGAAATAGCACCAGCTATAATGCCGGAGGAATCAATACCATTGGTTGATATTGTATCTCCAGTACTAACAGCACCAGAAACTCTCATATATGAAGCAGACAATACCAATGGAATGAAGCCAAAATTACAGGTATTGGTAACTGACAATGTAGATGAGGGCTTAATAGCAGAATGTATACCTGGTAGAAATGCAATATTTGCTATTGGTAATCATAGTATTGACTGCCAGGCTACTGATGCTGGTGGAAATGTAGGATATGTTAGCTTTGATATAGAGATATATGTACGTGAAGGTGTTGAAGCAGTAAGTATAATTCCAAAGATACAACCAATGCCTGGCCAAGAATCATGGATTCCATAGGATTAAATTTCAAATAGAGGGAGTGACCAAGAAAACCATGAAAGAACTGATTTTAACCTTAATGGTTATTTCATTTTTACCATTTATCAACCTTGCATATGCCGACCACCTGCCAGGATCAATGATCTCGGAAGAGGCATGTGCAGAAAAGATGGGAAGAGACTGTTATTGTTGGGAGCAGGGATCATGTAAGTTTACATCAGATCCATTGGGTACAATGCTCAAACCGTTTGATGCCGTATTTGGTGGTCTTGCACTTGTCATATTCTGGGCAATGGTAATAGGACTGTTATGGTTAAGAACAGAATCACCTCAACTGGTTGGAATTGTAGGCATCGCAATGGTTGCAAGTTATCTATCATACCTCGAAACACAGGGCTTGGATCCTACACCTGAGTTTGAAATGGCTAGGATTGTAGGCGTAATACTGTTGGTAATATCATTCGGCATAGCATTCTATCAGATGATCATATCTCGTATACTGTCAGGTCCACAATGACATAATGTTAATTTTATATACCAGTAAATTTGAATTGAATCATGTCTTATGATGAACAAAGTGGTCGACCCGTAAGTCCAGACAGGACTATTCAACTAATCAGTGAAGCCAGAGATCATGATGACTTTTTATACAGAACACTTTTTGGTAACAAATCATTACCACATGTTGTATATCAATTAGAACACTTTACAATATTATTTGATGTTGTAAATGACGTCAGACGTAGAACTTTGGAGAAATTCCACAAGCTACACCGTAATACTCTCATAGCAACAACGTCAATAGATGGAAGAATGTTGAATGTACTTACAGAGACAAGAATCAAACACACCACAGAAGCAAAGGTTGCAAAGAAATCTGGATTCGGTGGCGGTGATGGTGGTGGTGGTGGCGGAAATCCATTTGGATAGTGAAATAAAACCAAGTAGACCGATAGAATCGGATGGTTATTGCAGGCACGCTCACATATCAGAACGAACAAGAACCGAAGGCACGCCTTATGTAAAGGGTTGGTGTGAGAAATGCAGTGCCTGGGTATTTACAAACAAGACATTCTGTATATGCTGTCGCAAGCGTGTTCAACATAAGGTACATCACAGACACACAAAACAGGTGCTGGAACATGCGGTACTTTTGCATGAGAAGGTCATGGACGAATACAGAATCATACCATATCGGGAAACAGTGTATGTTGAAACAGAGTTTAAGGGAAGACGCTATCACATACCGCTCAAGGATCTTACATTATGGGTGGAACATCCCAATAAGAAAGAGATAATGGAAATAATTTTAGACCATATAACTACAGTGAGAGGTTAAAAGTAAAGTTTATATACACGGTTCAACTGAACCTAGCATGGCAACTGAATCATTTTATGACGTCCGTACTCGTAAAAAAGTAAAAGTGGACGGCAAAGACATCAAGGTCAAAAAGGTTAATGGCAGATTCCAACTAATTGGTAAAGCTAAATCAGGCCTGGTGTACAAATTCGCTAGTGAAGAAACGGCAAAAAAGTATAAATAGTAACATAAGTCCTTTTCTAACTAATTATTTTTAATTTTAAATATAAGACAATATAATCATTCTCATGGCTAAGAAATTTAAGATCGATAAAATCACTGGTATGAGGATAGAAGTAGGCAATAAATTCACAGGAAAGCCAGTAAGTAGTAAACATGATGGTCTTCCAGAATTTTCATTGCAGGGCGGTTGGTCCGGAGATGGAAAGAACACCTGGTCAAACACAAACGTATCATTTGACATGATGGGTACCAATAATAATAATAATACCAAATTTAAAAAATCATCGTTAAAACATGTCAACATTACAGGCTCCTCCGATAAAAAGGGCATCATGCTGTCTGTTGATGGCGTAGGCAGATGGATGAACAAGGACACGCTGGCAAAAGGTACAAACACGATGCTTGGCATGGCTGCACAGGTAGGTAAAGGCGGATCAGGAGAAATATCATACCTGGATAACGGTAAGATTGATTGGCTTGATCCTGCAAATGACCATATTGTTCAGGGTACAAACTATGCCAACCCAGCATATGAAAGAGCCAATGCCCAGGCAGCAGCAAATAAAAAACTACAGGAAGACAAACATTCACTTTTTGAAATGACTGGCGGTCTTATTGGTGAAGCCAAACCAACCGGCAACAAGGGTAACACATCATCAGATGCTTCAAAGGGTTCTGGTGGTCAATCAACATCTCATCCAAATGCTGTGGGTGGTCAGTATGCAGTTGGAGGTAAATTATCAAAGTCTCAACAAAGACGAGCTAGAATAACGTCTTCCATAGATAAATTTCAACAAAGTCCTCTTAGACAACAAGCAGATTCAATACAGTCTGATTTAGGAAGAGAAAAAGTTGACATTGGCTGGGTTCGTCAAGGATATGGAAACAGATATGTACCTAGTGATTGGGGTAAAGAATCAACAAATATTGTAACTGATTATTACGAAAAATCTGGACTGGTTGGTTGGGCTCAAGGTATAAATCCTGAACATGCACAAGTCAATCCCGACCTAGAAATGGATATTATTACTGACACCAAAGTAGAACACATGGTTACACCGTATGCCGTCAGGAGTGGCCAGAAAAACAGACACTGGATAAAAGAAACACATACCTACAAAACGGTTAACAGAAAAGATACCATGAACAAGGGTGACACGATGGATTGGATACATGCCAAGGTAATGGGTAAAGCCA